>FSTE01000103.1_pt1 | contig 10764 bp, 11 predicted proteins | sample 1637071 | NCBI WGS metagenome assembly FSTE01 (sample SAMEA3914818, study PRJEB12502) | metagenome | biome: forest; material: soil | place: Canada | collected 2010-06-26 | depth 0.1 m
CTCAAATACGTCCTCGACGCGTGGGGCTTTGAGAAATTCATCGCCGAGACCCAGAAGAAACTCGCCTTCCCCCTCGGCCGCCTGCCCCTCGCCGCCTGCGAACCCCGCCGCCCCGTAATTAAGCACGGCTGGATCGGCGTCTACAAACAAGCGAAGCACGGCCTCAACTCCATCGGCCTCACCGTTCCTGCCGGCCGCCTCAAGCCCCGCCAGATGCACCACCTCGCCGACCTCGCGGAAAAACATGGTCAAAGTGAACTCCGCCTCACCGTCTGGCAGAACATCATTCTCCCTCATATCACCGACGCCGACCTCCCCGCCGTCATCCGCCAGCTCCACTACATCGGACTCACCACCGAGGCCGATTCCCTCACCAGTGGCATCATCGCCTGCACCGGCAACAAAGGCTGCAAATACTCCTCCGCCGACACCAAAGGCCACGCCCTCATCACGTCAAAGCACCTCGCCGCCTGCGGCCTGAACTTGGAGCAACCCGTCAACCTCCACTTCACCGGCTGCGCTCATTCCTGCGCGCAGCACTACTGCGGCGACCTCGGTTTCATCAGCACGAAACTTCCCGACGGCGCCGAAGGCTACCATGTCGTCATCGGTGGCGGCATGGATCAGGAGCAAGGCATCGCCAAAGAAATCTTCCGAGGCGTCCGCGCCACCGAAGTCCCCGCCCTCGTGGAAAAAATCCTCCGCACCTACGACACCCGCCGCCAGCGAGGCGAGACCTTCGCCCAGTGGACCCGCCGCCACGCCATCAAAGAACTCCAGGAATTCCTCTCCACATGAGCACCGCTCCCCTCATTCCCGACAACGCCCCGTTCTCCCCCGAGCAACGCGCCTGGCTAAACGGCTTCCTCGCCGGCATCTTCAGCCGCGCTCCGGCTTCTGGCTCTCAGCTCTCAGCTCTCAGCTCTCAGCTCATTCCGCTCACCCTCCTCTTCGGCCCCCAGCCCGGCACCGCCGAGACTCTCGCCAAGCAAGCCGCCAAGGAAGCCGGCAAACGAGGTTTCGCCGCCACCGTCCTCGACATGGCCGCTGTAACCGCGGCCCAACTCGCGCAGCACTCCAACCTCCTCATCATCACGAGCACCTACGGCGACGGCGAGCCACCCGACAACGCCAAGTCCCTCCACACCGAGCTAGCCTCCGCCACCTCCGGGCTCTCAGCTCTCAGATACTCCGTCTGCGCCCTAGGCGACACCAACTACACCCTCTTCTGCCAGTGTGGAAAAGACTTCGACCTCCGCCTCGAAAAACTAGGCGCCCAACGCATCGCCCCCCGCGCCGACTGCGAACTCGATTACGAAACCGCCTTCACGACCTGGCTCGACACCGCCCTCACCGCGCTCAACTCCGAGGTGGGGCGCGTTATCCCTAACGCGCCGTCCGAAGCTCCCGTCACCGAAGGTTATTCCAAAAAAAAACCCTTCCCCGCTCCGGTCCTCCTCGTCCGCAACCTCAACGCCTCCGGCTCCGCCAAAGAGGTCAACCACGTCGAGTTCTCTCTCGAAGGCTCCGGCCTCGTCTACGAAGCCGGCGACGCCCTCGGCGTGATCCCGCATAACTGTCTCGAACTTGTCGCCGAAGTCCTTGCCGCCCTCGGTTGCGACGGCGAAGAAGCCGTGACCACCCCTTCCGGCGAACTCTCCCTCCGCTCCGCCCTCACCACCCAGTTTGACCTCGGCAAACCGGGCGCCGATCTCCTCGCCCTCTTTGGCGAGACCGCCCGCCCCGAGTTGCACCACGTGATCGACGTCCTCCTCGCGCATCCCGGAAAAACCCCCGCGCCCGCCGCCTTCGTCGCCACCCTCAAAAAAATCCAACCCCGCCTCTACTCCATCTCCTCGTCGCCCAAAGCCCACTCCGGCCAAGTCCACCTCACCGTCGGCGCCGTCCGCTACGATCTCCACGGCCGCCCGCGCAAAGGCATCGCCTCAACCTTCCTCGCCGAACGCGCCCTTGCCCACGGCACCGCCGGGGTTTTTGTCCACAGCAACAAAGCCTTCCGCCCACCTGCGTCCGGTGACACGCCCATGATCATGGTCGGCCCCGGCACCGGCATCGCCCCCTTCCGCGCCTTCCTCCACGAACGCGCCGCCACCGGCGCCAAAGGCAAAAACTGGCTCCTCTTCGGCGACCAGAAAGCCTCCACCGATTTCCTCTACCGCGAGGAACTCGAGTCGCTTCAAAAATCCGGTCTCCTCACCCGCCTCGACACCGCCTTCTCCCGCGACCAGACCGAAAAAATCTACGTCCAGACGCGCATGAAGGAACACGCCGCCGAGCTCTACGCCTGGCTCGAAGCCGGCGCGCACTTTTATGTCTGCGGCGACACCAGCCGCATGGCCAAGGATGTCGATGCCGCGCTCCACGAAGCGATCATCACCGCCGGCAAAAAAACCGCCGAAGAAGCCGCCGCCTACGTGCAAGCCCTCAAGACCGCCAAACGCTACCAACGCGACGTGTATTAAATATACCGTCAGCCCTTCGGAATCCGATTTTTAACGCCAAGACGCCAAGGTCCGAGAAGATCGCAAAAGACACAAAAGATGAGGCGTTTTATGGATGCAAATCCCTTTGCGTCCTTCGCCGTCCCCTTTGCGTCTTTGCGTCAAAAATTCGGTCGAAACATTTTAGGCCAGCCGCACGCCCGCGAACAACGCCTGAAAATACTCCTTCTGCTCCAAACTAAACGGCTCCCCGCTCTCTTCCTTAGTCTCTTTCTCGCTCTCGACCCGCGTCAGCCGCACCGCGCAGAATTTCAATTCCGGCTGCTTCGACACCGCATCGACCGCCTCGCTCGTCGTCGCGTTGATCGCAATGTCCACGCCCTGCTCGTCGTTCCAGTGGAACGGCGCGAAGCAGCACCCCGCCCGAATCGCCTCCGTAACCCGCGCCGGCAGCACCGCCCGCCCGCGCCGTGATTTTACCTCGACGGCGTCGCCGGTTCGCACGCCCAGCGTTTCGGCGTCCTCGGGATGCAGCTCCAAAAACGGCCCGGGATTGAGCTTGTTCAACTGCGCCACCTTGCCGGTCTTCGTCATCGTGTGCCACTGGTGCGCGCAGCGCCCCGTCGTCAGCACAAACGGAAATTCCTCATCCGGCATCTCCGCCGGCGGCAGCAGCGGCCGCGCAAAAAAACGCGCCTTCCCCGTCGGCGTGGGAAACACCAGCCGCGCGCCTTCCACCGTCTCTCCGCCTTCCGGCAGATAACGCCGCGGCCTTCCGCTCGCCTCGCCCGGACCGCACGGCCATTGCAGCGAGCCTTCGCGTAACCGCGCGTAACTCATGCCTCGCAGATCGTAGCCCGTCACCGGATTCGCCGTGAGCTTGATTTCCTCGAAAACGTCACTCGCGCCCGCATACGCGAACGCCTCCGCGAAACCCATCGCCCTCGCGACCCGCGCGATGATTTCCCAGTCTGGCAACGCGTCGCCCGGCGGCTCCACGGCCTTCTGCATGAGCGTCACGTTGCGCTCGGAGTTGATCATCGTGCCCTCGGCCTCGGCCCACACCGCGCCCGGCAGAAGAATGTCGGCGTAGCGCGTCGTCTCCGTCGGGTGATAGGCGTCCTGCACGATCACGAGCTCCGCTTTTTCCAACGCCGCGATCACGCCGTTGCGCGCCGGCATCGTCACCGCCGGATTCGAACCGATCACCCACAGCGCCTTGATCTCGCCCGCGTGGAGTTTCTTGAACATCGCCACCGCGTCCGCGCCCGCCTCGGCGCGGATCGTCTTCGGCGGCACGCCCCAGAGCCGCTCGATCACGCCGCGATCCTCGGCGCTCGCGACCACGCGTTGGCCGGGCAACGCGTGCCCCATGTAGCCGACTTCGCGCCCGCCCATCGCGTTGGGTTGCCCCGTGAGCGAAAACGGTCCGCTGCCCGGACGCCCGATCTGGCCGGTCGCGAGGTGCAGGTTGCAAATCGCGTTGGTGTGCCAGGTGCCGTGGGTGCTTTGGTTGAGCCCCATCGTCCAAAACGTCATCGCCTCGGGCGACTCGCCCCACCACTGCGCCAGTTGCCTGATCGCCGCCTCGTCGAGTCCGGTAAGTGTCGCGACTTTCTCCGGTGGATACTCCGCCAGCAACGCCTCCGTCGCGCCCCAGTCCTCGGTGTGTTTTTCGATGAACGCACGGTCCACGCGGCCCGCCTTCACGAGCAGGTGCAGCAGGCCGTTGAGCAACGCCAGATCGGTGCCAGGCGCGATGGGCAGATAAAGATCGGCCTTGTCCGCCGCCGGCGTGCGGCGCGGATCGACCACCACCAGCCGCGCGCCCTGCTTCTGACGGGCCAGCATGCGCGTGTAGAGAATCGGGTGACAGTCCGCGACGTTGGAACCGATCACAAACATCAGGTCGGTCTTCTCGATGTCCGCATACGAACCGGGCGGACCGTCGGCGCCGAGCGAAAGTTTGTAGCCGCTCGCCGCGCTCGCCATGCACAGGCGCGAATTGGACTCGATGTTGTTGGTGCCGAGAAATCCTTTGCAGAGCTTGTTCGCCAGATACTGCGACTCCGTCGAAAGCTGCCCGGAAACATAGAAGGCGAACGAGTCCGGCCCGTGCTTTTCAACAATCGCCCGCAGCCGCCGCGCCGTCTCGGCAATCGCCGCGTCCATCGTCACAGCCGCCACCGGCTCGTCACGCCGCGCGCGCATCCACGCACGATCCAATCGTCCCTCAACCGCCAGCGTCTGCGCGACCGTGAGCCCCTTCGTGCAAAGCCGCCCGAAATTCGCCGGATGCAATTTATCGCCCGTGACCTTGACGACCTTCCCCTGCTTCACCTCCAACACCATACCGCAGCCCACCCCGCAATAAGGGCAGACCGTGCGGACGTGTTTGGACGGAGCTTCGCTCATGCTTGGATTCAAGCAGAGAACATGCCCCCGCTACGAACCGTAAGCGGACTTATTTTGATCATTTGAATGAGCCTGCCTCATCGGCCTGATGAGCAGATTTTGATGCCCGTCTCGCCGCGCCAGTGGACAGCCTTCGCGCAACCTGTCATTTTCGTTCCACGGATGAGCATCGAAGTCCTCCATCTCTTCATTTCGACGGGGCACAACTACTTCGGCCATCACGGTCGCCCGCCCGGAAAAAATCCCGCCACCGAAGTCGCCGCCGTCGAATGCGTCGCCGGACGCGGCCTTCGTGGCGACCGCTATTTTGACCACAAGGAGGACTACAAGGGTCAGATCACCTTTTTCGCCATCGAGGTCTATGATGATCTCTGCGCCATGCTCATGGCTCGAAACCCTCAACTCTCAGCTCTCAACCCTCAACTCGTCCCGTCCCCCGCCGCCGCGCGGCGCAACGTCATCACCCGCGGTGTCGATCTCAACACCCTCATCGGCCAAACTTTCGAAATCCAAGGTGTGCGTTTCGAAGGCGTAAGCGAATGTTCGCCGTGCTACTGGATGGACCAAGCCTTCGCCCCCGGCGCGAACGATCACTTGAAAGGCCGCGGCGGCCTCCGTGCCCGCATCCTCACCGACGGCTGGCTGCGCGCCACTTCCATACGGGCTTAATCTGGAAAGCAGGAAAACAGGAACCGAAGAGACCCCGGAAAAATCTTTTTCGTTCTTCTTTATCGTTCTCTTTCTCCCTCCGTTTTCGACTCGATTTCCGATGCATTTATCCGTGCCCATCCGCATAATCCGTGGTTAACTGAGATCACATGAACCCCTCCTCCGCCTTCCCCTTCAGCGGTGCGATTCTCGCCGGCGGCCGTTCCTCCCGCATGGGCCGCGACAAGGCGTTTCTCCCCATCGACGGCCAGCCCCTCATCGCCCGTCAAGCCGCCCTCCTGCGCGAGGTCGGCTGCCCCGACCTCATCATCTCCGGCCGCCCCGGCATCGACTACGGCGTGGCCGACGCCCGGCTCGTCCACGATCCGATTCCCGACGCCGGACCGCTCGCAGGCCTCGTCTCGGTGCTCTCCGCCGCGCGCCATCCGTGGGTGCTCGTGATCGCGGTCGATCTGCCGCGCCTCGACGCAACCTTCCTCAACCGCCTGCTCGCCCTCGGTGCTGGCCGCACCGGCGTGGTCACTCACGGCCCGCACGGCTACGAACCCCTCGCCGCCCTCTATCCGCGCGCCCTGCTACTCGAAGCCGAAGCGGCGCTTCAACGTGGCGCATACGCCCTGCACATCCTCGTCGAGCACGCCGAAAAACTGGCCTTGGTCACCCGACTGAAGCTGGAACCCGGCGACATCAACGTGCTCGCCAACTACAACACGCCCGACGATTGGCCGCCTGCCGCCTGAGATCGCCCGCCCTGTCCACCCGGTTTTCTCCACCGCGCCCCGAACCCAGCGTTGCGCTAGCCGTTTGCGCGCGCCACAAACGGGCCGCGTCTTATGCCCATCCCCGACTACGAACAGGTAAAATTACCAGCTCTTGAGTTTTTGGCCGACGGACAAATCCGGCGATTGCGCGATGTGTATGACGAAGTCGCTGAAAATTTCGGCCTGACATCCGAAGAGCGCGCCGAGCTGTTGCCCAGTGGCACGCAGCTTCGCTGGAACAATCGAGTAAATTGGGCCTGCTACGATCTCTACAAGGCAGGCCTATTGGATCGCCCTAAGCGTGGGCACTATAAAATCAACGAGGTGGGCCTAAAGATTCTGGCCCAAAAACCCGCTAACCTAGATCGCACCTTTCTTCGTCAATTCCCCCACTTTCTCGAATGGGATAAAGGCGTCGCCAAAACCACAGGTTCCAAACCCGCCTCCCATGAAGTGGAACCTTCTACGCAAACTGCCAACGAGCGCCTGGAATCGGCTTTTGAAGAAATGCAGTCGGCTTTGAAGCAAGATCTCCTCGATCTCGTGCGTAAAATGGACCCCTTCGCTTTCGAACAGCTTGTGGTCGATCTGCTCGTCGCCATGGGTTACGGCGGCTCGCGAGCCGAGGCCGCCCAAGTCACCCAGCGCAGCGGTGACGAAGGCATTGACGGCGTCATCAAAGAAGACCGCCTCGGACTCGAAACCATTTATCTCCAAGCCAAGCGCTGGCAGAACGCGGTTGGCCGCAAGGAACTCCAAGCCTTCGTCGGCGCGCTCGCCGGTCAGGGCGCCAGCAAGGGAGTTTTCATCACCTCCGGCGAGTTCGCAAACACTGCCAGCGAGTATGTCGAAAAGATCAGCCAGAAAGGTCAGAAAGTCGTCCTGATCGACGGAGACCGCATGGCCGGCCTGATGATCGAGCACGGTGTCGGCGTCTCACCGATAAAAACCTACGCTCTAAAACGTGTGGACAGTGACTACTTCGAATCGGAGTAAAATTCGCCATGTCGTATACATACACCACGACCTCGTCCAAGCCCGGAAAGTTGTGCGCGAGAACACGCGGCTGGAAGTCTCCAAGCGTGGCGAGCACGGTGCGGGTTTTGACGTGAATCTCGACCTAGTCGGCGGCACTTTTGTAGACCTTCGCTACCTTGGTAAGACCGCCGATGTAAGCCAGCCCCCAACCTACGAATCCGCGCTCATTCTTGGCGGCCATCGGGTGCGCGGTATTGGCCACAACTATGTAGGCAGGAATAAGCTCCGTTCCAGACAGCGCATTCCGGCCGGTTGGCATCAGAACCGGGTCGACCCCAATCTGCCCACCGTGCACGACGACTATAACCGGCACGAACCCATGCCAGGATTTGCCCCCTCCGACTTCGGCGACTTTATTGGCAAGTGTGCCGACCTGTGGGCTATTGACCTGCAAACCCCGGAGGTGCTGGTATGAGCACTGTCGAAAACACACCGTCTCCCCTGATTCTCCGCGAAAGCCTGCAAACCTTCTGGCAGGAGTCGCTTGAAATCGCCCCCACCCCGCGTGGCCTCGAATTTGCCGTGCCACAGTCCTATCCCGACGGCTGGCAAATCGTGCTTAGGCTCGAATTACCCGCTCCCACAACCGCCCGTCTCAGTGACGGCGGCAAGACCCTCTGGCAGCTCGCTCAGACCGGCCAAAACATCGAGGCCGATGTCACCGCCCAACGCATCCGCGAACTGTGTGAGATCTACCAGCTCAAGCGTGACGGATGGGAACTGTTTCGCTTTCTGCCCTGGCCTACGCCCGGCGCCGAAGTTCATCTCTTCACTGAGGCCATGGTCAGCATCTCACATCTTGCCTACCTGCACGAACCGGCCGTCAAGACACCAAACGTCGCGCGTGAGACGGTCGAAAAGGTGTTCCGCGAGCGAAAAATCGAAGCCAAGATCAACCACCGCTTGGAAGGTCGGGTTGAGAAGCGTATCGTCGTGGACTACTTCACGTCGCCTCACCGGCCACTCGCCGTGCAAGTGCTCGGCCGCCGCGGAGCAGTGACGAGCTACATGGAACAATGGGGGTTCCGCTGGCGCGACCTGCACGACGCCCACCCGCGTCTGCTACGCGTCATGCTCTACGATCCTGCGGTCCAAGACGTGGACTCCACCGCGACCGCCATCGGCGAAGCCGTCTGCGACTACTTCGGCCCCTACGACAATGTCACCCGCCTCCACGATCTGCTGGACGTAGCCTCCCGTCGGTAATCCGTCCCAAAGACGGACCGCCCCCGCCTGATCACCGCGCACCCGCTGGATTAAGCAAACCGCCAGCCGCCGCCGGCTCGACGCCCTCTTCGCGTCCCTCCTCCACCGCGCCTTCGCCGGGGAACTGTAGCCCCACGGGCAGCGCATCGAGGATCATTTCGTTGATATCACCGAAATGATCGGGGTCGGCAGGGCGGGCAGCGGCAAGCCGATGAACCTCCACTCGCTAACGCTCGCGGCCACCATTCCAAGCCGGAGCAAGCTTCGGAGTATCGGACCCGCGGCGAATCAAGGCAAAGCCGTGCGGACCACTTGCCATCGCAAGCCCGCGCCCTTTAGTTTCGGCCCATGCCTACGCTCGCCGTAAAATCCGCCAAAACGAGTGCCAAAGCCAAGGCCCTCCGCGCGCTTCGCAACCTGCCGGCCACCGCCACTTGGGACGACGTGATGTATCACCTCTACGTCCGGCAAAAAATAGAGACCGGCCTGGCTGATGTTTCCGCCGGCCGCACCCACAGCCACGCCTCGATTCGCAAGGAATTCGGCTTGGCCTCATGACCATCCTCTGGAGCAAGACCGCCCGCTCCGACCTGAGAGCGTTGAGAAGGTTCATCGCCCGCGATTCCATTTTTCAGGCGGATCGCATGGCGGCCCGGATCATCGAACGCGTGGAGAAAACCGCCCTGCACCCCGGCGCCGGTCATCCCGTGCATGAATACCCGGAAAAGCCGTTGCGCGAAATCCACGAGCCTCCCTACCGCATCATTTACCAGCTCGACGGCGGCACGCTGCACGTCGTCGCCTTGGTGCATTTCAAGCAGCAGCACCGAGGCTAGAAGATGACTCGCCCCAAAAGGACCATCCCCATGCCAACCCCCGTGCCCACCACCTACGCAATTCTGCGCCGCGCGGTGGAGGCCATCGTGGTCAAGGGGCGCAACGACATCGACCGCGCCTGGGTCCACACCTACCACGAGACCGGCCGGCTCATCACCGAGCACCTGTTGCAAAACAAGGAACGCGCCAACTACGGCGGACAGGTTTTCACCCGTCTCGCGGCCGACACCGGCATCAGCAAACGCACGCTCCACGAATGCGCCCAGTTTGCCCGCTGCTTCCCGATTGTGCGACCAGTCGCACAATTGAGCTGGAACCACTACCGCCTCCTCTGCCAAGTCCCCGATCCTGCCCGGCGCACCGCCTTGCTCAAGGAAACGGTGAAACGCGGGCTGAGCTCTCCCCAGTTGATGGAGCGCGTCCGCACCCTCGGATTATCCTCGCCAGCCACCATCGACAGCTCCGCGACCCCAACCACCGAACCGCCCAAGCTGCTCACGCCCAAACGTGGCACGCCCGGTGTCTGCAAGGTGGTCGCCGCCGGTGACCGTCTATCCGTCGATCTCGGCTTCGCCTGCTTCCTCGACCTCCCCGCCGAAACAAAATTCAAGGCCGGTGACTGCGTCCAACTCAGTCCGTCTCTCAACTCTCAGTTTTCAACTCTCAACCCTTCCTACACCTACACCGCCGCCGTGCTCAAGGTCGTGGACGGAGACACGCTCTGGGTGCAGGTGTATCTCGATGCGCGCCGCTGGGTGAAACAAAAGCTGCGCCTGCGCGACCTCGATTGCCCCGAAATGGACACCGCCGAGGGCAAGGCCGCGAAGCGTTTCGTGGATGCCCTCATCGCCCGCACCACCGCCGTGACGATCTGCACGACCAAGCCCGACAAATACGACCGCTACCTCGCGGACGTCTTTCTCACGATCGACTCAGGCGAAATCTTCCTGAACAACACTCTCCTCGAAAACAGCCACGCCGTGGTCAAGCGAGCGTGGGAGTTCGCCGACTGGGGAGAGTGAGGGCGGAAGAATCCCAGAGCTAAGAGCTGAGAGTCTAGAGCCAGAAATCCGAGCTCCGAAGCTCTCAGCTCTAGCCTCTTAGCTCTGGGCTATCCTCTCTCAGCCCCCGGCGGCATCAGCCGCCCCTCCGCTTAACTGCGGAGCCATTGGCGAGAGCCGCTCCCAGAGACGGAGCGCGGCAGCGCGTAGATGGCTACAGTGTGTAGCCCCGAAGCAGCAGCGCAGGGGTGACTGACGGCGGGCGCCCATTGGGCGACGGCAGGAACAATCGCCCCGTTGGGCGATTGCATGAGTGGTTAAACCTCTCCGGTCCGGTCACCTCACACCGCATACTTCTCGATGAAGGTGCGGATC
>FSTE01000338.1_pt1 | contig 10751 bp, 7 predicted proteins | sample 1637071 | NCBI WGS metagenome assembly FSTE01 (sample SAMEA3914818, study PRJEB12502) | metagenome | biome: forest; material: soil | place: Canada | collected 2010-06-26 | depth 0.1 m
AGAGCCAACGACCACAGCTGTGGCTCATCTGTGACGTTGGGCAAAAAAGAAAAATATGCGTAAATCTTTCTTTCATTTTATTCTGTCGGTTGGTGTATGCTTCGGAGTATGTGGATGCTCTTCGACCTGCATACCAATATCGCCGTACGGTATTGGATACTTAATCCACGCGCCCGACAGATTTTGAAATGCATGATTTCAATGGTAAATGCTCGCAAGCCATTACCAGATCCTTCGCTCAATACGCCACCGGATATTCAGTCCCTCTGGAAATGGCAGGATACTCAAAAGGAAAAATAAACAGTCATTAGTTTTGCCTACAAAATAGGGGGCCTTGTTCAAGGCCCCCTATTTCTTTTTAAAAGTGGCACTCCGCCGGGAAAACCGGCGGAGTGCCAAGACTTGGCCCTGAGCTTCAACAAGCCGACCTTGGCGCGCGGTCATTCGGGCGCTCAATTTGAGCGCTGACGAATGACCTTAAAAAGTGAGCTTGAGGCTCACTTTAATCGCCCAAGGAAAAATTCGCGGGCTTTTTGTTGCACGAAATGGTGGAGGCGCCGGGATTTGAACCCGGGTCCCCATGGCCTTCGCACACCGCGTCTACCCTTATGTGCTGGTATTTATCTCGCCGGCGTAACGCGACCAACCGCGCTTAGACGCCAACCAATCCCCGGGTTGAAGATACGACGCAAAGCCCGCGGATGGCTCCATGCGTTATTCCTGCTGTCGTCGTCCACGTTGGTTAGCAGGAGTCACCAGGCGGACGTCACTGCATTAAGCAGCGAGGGGCATTTCTTCAGTGTTGCCGTTTGTTTGTTTTGAAAGGGGTTTAACGAGAGACTTTCACTCTCGAAGGGCAGCGGCGCACTCCAACCAAGGGTCGAATCCAGAACGCCCCCAAAGTGGGTTCACGAAACAACTGGCGTGCAGCCAATCAAAGAACAGGAAGGTCAAGCTACCCCGTCTCCCTCGATTGCGCAAGCGCGCGCTTTCCCCTTGCCCGACGCGCCGCACACGTTGCACTCAACCCTTCTTTTCATGGCTGAACCCACCGCCCTCCCCAACGCCGACCACGTCCTCCTTATCGCCAAGGAACTCGGCTCAATCGTCAAAATTCACCAGGTCGCCGCGACCGCCCAACTGCTGAAGGAAGGCGCCACCGTCCCCTTCATCGCCCGCTACCGCAAGGAGGTCACCGGCGAACTCGACGAGGTCCAGATCACCACCATCCGCGACCGTCTCGAACAACTCGCCCAGCTCGACGAACGCCGCGCCGCCATCCTCGCCTCGCTGAAAGAGCGCAACCTCCTCACCGACGCCCTCGCCACCCAGATCGCCAACGCCGAGACCCTCACGCGCCTCGAGGACATCTACCTCCCCTTCCGCCCGAAAAAACGCACCCGCGCCACCATCGCCCGCGAAAAAGGCCTCGACCCCCTCGCCGAACTCCTCTGGCTCCAAGACCCCGCCACCGACGTCCCCGCCGCCGCGCAGGCCTACGTCGGCCGCGAGTTCACCGCCGACGACGGCAAAAACGTCGTCTCCAAAATCCTCACCCCCGACGAAGCCCTCGCCGGCGCCCGCGACATCATCGCCGAACGCATCAACGACGACGCCACCGCCCGCGAAAAACTCCGCGTCCTCTACAAATCCTCCGCCGTCATTTCGTCGAAGGTCATCCCCGGCAAGGAAGCCGAGGCCGCCAAGTTCAAAGACTACTTCGAGTGGTCCGAGCCGCTCTCCAAGTGCCCCTCGCACCGCCTCCTCGCCATGCGCCGCGGCGAAAAAGAGCTGTTCCTGATGATGCGCATCACCGTGGACGAGACCCTCGCGCTCGCCGAACTCGAACGCCTCATCGTCAAAGGCACGCACCCTTCCGCCGTCCAAGTCCGCCTCGCCGCACAGGACAGCCTCAAGCGCCTCCTCGCCCCCGCGATGGAAACCGAGTTCCGCCTCGATTCCAAAAAACAAGCCGACGTCGCCGCGATAAAAGTCTTCACCGACAACGTCCGCGAACTCCTCCTCTCCGCCCCCCTCGGACAGAAGGCCGTCATGGCCATCGACCCGGGCTTCCGCACCGGCTGCAAAACCGTCCTCCTCGATCGCCAAGGAAAACTCCTCCATAACGACGTCATCTACCCCGACCGCCACGAAGCCGAGGCCGCCGAAAAAATCAAAGGCTTCATCGATTTCTTCAAGATCGAGGCCATCGCCATCGGCAACGGCACCGGCGGACGCGAAACGGAAACCTTCGTCCGCGCCCTCAAGCTCCCCGCCTCCATCCAGATCGTGATGGTCAACGAATCCGGCGCCTCCATCTACTCCGCCAGCGACGTCGCCCGCGAAGAATTCCCCGATCAGGATCTCACCGTGCGCGGCGCCGTTTCCATCGGCCGCCGCCTCATGGACCCGCTCGCCGAACTCGTGAAACTCGACCCCAAGTCCATCGGCGTCGGCCAATACCAGCATGACGTCGAGCAAAACGCCCTCAAGCGCTCCCTCGACGACACCGTTGTCAGCTGCGTGAACGGCGTCGGCGTCGAACTCAACACCGCCTCGAAACAACTCCTCGCCCAAGTCTCCGGCCTCAACGCCCGCAGCGCCGCCGCCATCGTCGCCCGCCGCAACGAAAAAGGCGCCTTCAAGGCCCGCGCCGAACTTCTCGACGTCACCGGCCTCGGCCCCAAGGCCTACGAACAAGCCGCCGGCTTCCTCCGCATCCAAGGCGCCGCCCATCCCCTCGACTCCTCCGCCGTCCACCCCGAGCGCTACGCCCTCGTCGAAAAAATGGCCGCCGACCTCGGCTGCACCATGGCTGACCTCCTCCGCGACGAAAAACTCCGCAAAAAGATCAACCTCCAGTCCTACGTCACCGACACCGTCGGCCTCCCCACGTTGACCGACATCATGGCCGAGCTCGCCAAACCCGGCCGCGACCCCCGCGAAAAATTCGAAGCCTTCAGTTTTCAGGACGGCGTCAACAAACCCGAAGACCTGAAACCCGGCATGAAGCTCCCCGGCATCGTGACCAACGTCACCGCCTTCGGTGCCTTCGTAGACATCGGCGTCCACCAGGACGGCCTCGTCCACGTCAGCCAGCTCGCCGACAGCTTTGTGAAAGACCCCGCCGCCGTCGTAAAACCCGGCCAAAAAGTCAGCGTCACCGTAACGGAGATCGACCTCGCCCGCGGACGTATTGCGCTCTCCATGCGCAGCGCCCCGCAGCTCGGTTCGAAGACTGGCATCGCCGCCCCGCGCACAAGCCCCGGCCAAAGCCGCCCCGCTCCGACCGCCGCCCCCGCGCCGCGCCCCCAGGAATCACTCACCAACGACTGGTTCGCCGCCGCCCTCAACAAAAAGCGCTGACCCTCGCAAACCCCGCGCCGTCCAGGACCACGCCAACACCCGCCCAACAACGCCATCGCCCCAAACCAAAGTGTCACCTAATAGGTGACACTTTGGTTTGGGGCGACCGGAGGAAATCAAGGAATATTCAGGCCAAGTGGATGCCCTGCTGGCGGGCGGCCAGCCAGTGGAGCAGCAACAGCGTTCGCTCCCCATCGGGCAGCCGTCGGCCGGCGATAAAATCATCCACTCTCTGGCGGGGCACACCGAGGATGCGCCCCAACTTGGCTTTTTCGCCGTAACTCCATTTTTGGTTACGCAACACCAGTGAAAATTCGTTCCACAACGGAGTGTCGGCACCCGGATGCAGGGCGTCTCCACGCGCCCCCTTCGCTTTGGCCTGAGCTTTCTTCAGGGCGCGCGCCGTGGCCTCGGCGGCAAAGACCAGCGCCCCGCCCAGTTGCAATGCCGTTTCGAGCCTCGGATGTGTCGTTTTCACGTCCGACCGAAAGCAGGTTCCAAACCAAAGTGTCACCTATTAGGTGACACTTTGGTTTGGGCGATAGCTCAAATTATTCGTCAGCGTTCCGCTACCAAACCGCGCGCCGGCACCTCGATGCGGTGCACGCCACGCGGGCGGTAGCCGAGGGATTGGGAACAGCCCAGCAGGTCCGCCATCAGATAGATAATGCTCAGCCACATTTCGGTGCCTTGCAGCGACGGCAGGTGCCGCGCGACCACGAAATCAAAGCCCCTATCCGCCTGCCAATGCGCGAGCACCTTGGGCAACCGCTTCGCCACCCACGCCTCGATTTCGTCGCGACGGTGCGCGGTCTGTCGGCGGCACAACCACAGCGGATGCACCACGTCCAGCACGTGACAGGCGTCGTCCGTCTTGCTGTTGAAAAACGCCCTGTCGGTCGAGTGCGTGAGAATCGTATCGATGGCCTTCTCCGGATACGGCAGGGAGCGGCCATACTGCGCGTAGGTGCCGCGCGTCAGTCGATAGAACCCGTTAACCGGCTGCTGCCAGCGCGTTTTCTCCGTCGGACTGCCCCAGAGCCCCGTCATCGGATCGCACCGCTTGTCCAACCACGCAAAAAGCTCCTTCAACGGAGGCTTGTGCCCGAAATATTTCACGTTGGGCAACACACTGGAGGCGTAGCAATCCACCCAATCGCCGGCATGCCAGGCCTGTTCTCCCCACGGCAACGATTCCAGTTTTCGACGCAGGCGCGCCTTGGTGATGTCGGCCGCCATCGCCACCGGATGCGCAAGGTTTGAGCCGAGACACTCCAACGCGTAACTCACGGCCATCGTATTGTAGTAGCGCGTGTCGTCCGGATTCGCCGGTAGAGCTGCCTCATGCGCCCGATCTTCCTGAATGTGCTCGGGCACCACCCCGGTTGCACAGTCCTGAAAATCCCGCAGGCGTGTCACCCACTCCGCCGCTGTATAGCCCGGCGCCACCCGCCCAAACATCGCCGCAACCTCTACCGCGTCACACCACGGCCGCACGCGTTTTTTCTCCCCATTTTCATTCAGATAGATGAGGCCCGTCAGCTTGGACTTCGCCTGATAAGACTTGAGCACGTCGTCGAGTTGTCCGCCGGTCTTTTGGCCAAAGCGTTCCAGTTTCGCTTCCAATGAACCCGCCGGCAACGACCGCTTCCGCATGCGGATCACCCGCGCCGGATTTCCTCCGACAATCGCATAGTCCGGCACGTCTTTCACGACCACCGCACCTGCCGCCAGAATGCTGTGACTGCCCACCGTCACTCCATCCACGATCATTACATGAGCGCCGATCCAGATGTCGTCGCCGAGAACGATTCCCTTGCTCGTGTGCGGCTGCTGCCAGATCGGCCGCTCCGTGTCTGCGAACCCATGATTGAACCCCGTCAAACACGCATAGGCGCCGATACGGATTCCATCACCACCCCGAATCGCGCCGCGCAACGTCGCGAACGGGTTGATCGAACAGTGATCCCCGAGATGAACCTCGTCCGTCACATAAGCATGAGCCGCGACAAAACCATGCGCCCCCAGTTTCAACGAGGCGCCCGGCTTCCCTGTAATTGACGCCGACGACGCGATAAAACAATCCTCGCCCAGATCGACTGCCGCCGCCTTGGCGAGCGCCCGCTGATGCCGTTTTTGCCCGGCCTTCTCCTTCACGCCGGCCTCATGCTTGAAATGCCAGGGCGTATGCTCGAAACGCTGCTGCCGGTAACTCGTGATCCAGGACGGAGGTTCCATAATTTGTATATTTGACTGATAAATCATCACTCCAAGATGGATATTTGACGCATTTATTGGTGTTTTTGTCGCGTGCTTCGCTACCGGCTCAATTCAACCCCGACCCGCTCCCTGCCCCTCAACGTGCGCTCAGCCGGACATTATCGGCTCACCCCGGGGCAGAAGGAAACCCGCGAACCCGGTCGATTCCTTCAGGTATTCTGGTCCGTCGCCGGCAAGGGACAATACACGGTCGGAAAAGCCACTTATCCCATCAAACCAGGCACGATCTTTTACTATGCCGACGGCGAGCCGCACCGTCTCGAAGCCGGTCCCGAGGGTTGGGACTACCGCTGGCTCACCTTCGATGGAAAGCGTCACAAACGCATCACCCGTGACTACGCCCTCGAACGTGCGCAAACGGCAGGTCCCTGCCCAAGCGCACTCTTTGAGGAGCTGGACACCGCCCTGCGCGATCCGACTTCAGACAGCGAACTCCTTACCTCAACGCTCGCCTACAAAATCCTGCTGCTGGCTTCCGCTCCACAAACTTCACGCCCACCGGACACCCAAGACACCGATGGTGCCGCCACCGCCAAGGACTGGCTCGACACTCATTTCACGGACGCCCGTCTCAACATCACCGGGCTGACCTCGCAGCTTCACTTACACCGCGCCTCACTCCATCGCCTTTTCGTCCGTCGCTACGGCGTTGCCCCCGTCCAATACTTGGGCCGCCTGCGTATGCGCCTCGCGCTGGAACTGCTGGCCGAAACCCAGCTGCCTGTTGCCGACGTCGCCGTGCGCTGTGGCCTCCCCGATCACTCCCACTTTTCAAAACTCATTTCGAGACACACCGGCTTCAGCCCCCGCGTCTACCGGCAAAAGCATGCCCGCACACACGGCGATTCAACACCTGCCTAAACCCCGACCGCCACACGGGCCTTTATTTCGTCTTCGGAGTCACGTCCTCGGGTTTGGCAAAATCCTCCCTCATATCATAGGGCAACCGCCACACGCGCGTCCCATCGGCATTGGCAAAATAGAGGTGTGACTTCGTCAGCCGACGCGGATCGCCGTCCGCCCAAAAAGCCGCGAAATCAGGATGCAGGTTCAGCGGCCGGCGCACGTAACTGTGGTTGAACTCGCTGCCGGCCGTCAGCGCCCGCTCCTTTGTCCACGTGCGGCCTTCATCACGGCTCGTCCACGTTTCGATCTCGCCGCCCGTGCCCCATTTTTGAGGGCCGATTCCCGTGGGCCCGATGATACTCCACTCTGCGCCGTTCACATAAAGACTGCCCATGTCGTAATTGTGGTCGGACACGGTGACGACCTGCCGGTCCCACTTCGAACCGGTCCAATGCAACACCGTCCACTCGCGCGGATCGCCCTTCGGACCCGGTTCGCCCGCACGGCTTACGACGAACAGTAGGATCGGATTGCCCCGCGCATCAAAGTTGAGATCGCACGAATACATGAACTCCCCCTCCTCCTGCAGATCAAGGACGAGCGCAGCGTTGTCACGCTGCGTGAGTGGCAGCGTGAGCGGCTCTCCGGCGGCGGTCGTCCAGGTTTTGCCTTCGTCCACCGTCTGCGCGTAGTAGAGGTTGGTCCGCCGGTCATTGTTGTTGTCGGGATGGTAGTTGAAGAATGTCGCGACCTTCGCCCCCTGCCGGCCGCTCGTCTGATAATGCCCGCCAAAACCGGCCAGCAGATGATCTTCTCCCCACGTGAAGCCATCGGCGCTGGTTTTCCAGAAGAGCTTTCGCTCGGGGCCGTTTTTACTGCCTTCAAAGTATTTCGTGAAAAGGAGAAACCAGCCGTCGTCCGGCTGGCGCCACACTTGCGGATAGGTGAACTCCTGGTCGGGCAGCCGCTCGAAGGCCGAGATATCGTAGGGTTTTACACTCCGGAAGATCACCCCAGGCCTCTTCTTGCCGCGACCGCTTTTGAACACCCAGACATGCCCCGCCCCATCGATGCGGAGACTGGCGTTGTCGTGCGGATCATCGACCTTGGGATCGAAATACAACGTGACTGGCCTCGGCACGACACCGCGCGTGTGGTCGTAATAGGACACCATGATGGCGAGCTCGCGTTTGTCCGCCGAGGGCGTGCCGCCATAAGTGAAGAAAGTCTTGTTCACCGCGGGCGCATACTCGGCCATGGGCTCATGATTCGAAGTGTAAGTCCCCAAGCCTCCAGAATACTTGTCTCCGTATTCAAACTTGAAACCGAGGGAAAACCAAATGCCGCGGTAACCGTCGGCAGTGGAAACGGGCACGGGCGTGTTCATGGCAAAGAGTGTCGTTGTCGCCAAAGCGATAAGGCCGCACAGAGCGGGAATCCTGAAACGAAGCATTGCGTGACTTTCTCAAGGCGTCCCTGCACTCGCAAGCGCCCCTCATTGCCTGCCATGATCATTTTCTTTTACCTCGTGATCGCATGACCCCCGCCCTGCCCCGTCTTTCGCTGCACGAATGGTCATGCCTGCGCACCGAGCTTGTCTGGATCTATGATCGCCCTCCGCGCGAACAAGCTCGTCACGCCACCTTCGATCATCGCGAGGGCAACTGGGCGTGGTATCTGCGCCGCGGCAGCGTCACCCTCACTTCCCCCGCCGGCACGCTGACCGCCCGCGCCGGCCAATGGTTGTTCCCGCCCGCCGAGATAAGCCGGCAGGATTTTTCGGATGACGCCCAACTGCTCTCCGTGAAATTCGTCTGCCAATGGCCGTCGGGCGAAAATCTCTTCGCCGCTCCGCAAGGTCTCGTCGTCGAAGGCCGCCGACACCCTCGGCTCGCGCAAACCGCCATCCGCCTGGAACGACTCGTGAGCAAACATTTTCCCGTCTCCCATCACACCTACGCCAAGCAGCCGGCGGACTGGCCGCTTTTCCTGCGTTTTCAACGCACCTTCTTGGAGTGGCTCGACGCGTGGTTCGAACTGCGCCTCGCCACCGGCTCGATTCCCGCCCGCCAGGCCGGCGACGAACGCCTGCACCGCGCCGCCCGCGTGCTCGACGAGACCCCGCTCGGCCAAGCCTTCCCCCGTGCCGCCCTCCTTGCCGCCGCCGGCGTGAGCGCCGTGCAGCTCAACCGGCTTTTCCGAAAACAATTCAACCTCACGCCGCTCCAATCCTGGGAACGTCACCGCCTCGAATCCGCCCGTCTCTTTCTGGAAACAAGCGATCTCCCTCTCAAAGAACTCGCCAACCGTCTCGGCTTCCGCCGCGACTCGCATTTCACCGTGTGGTTTAAACGCCACACCCGCACGAGCCCCGGACGTTACCGCGAACAAAACTCCCGCACGTAACGCGCGGACCCCGAAGCCTCCGCCCCACCAATCGCGAATTTACCGTCATTTAAGACGCAACAAATCCTCGCCAGTCTGTTCTACTCCCTTCGTATGCCACATATCACCCCTGAAGTTATCGGCGCGAAGCTCATCCTTCGCGGTATTCACCTCAATCTCACCGACGCCATGAAGGCCGTTATCCACGAAAAAGTGGGCCGCCTTCTTCGTCACGAGCCCCGCATCGACCGCATCCGCGTCGACGTGGATCTCGACAAGACCAAGGGCGCCCTGGCCCACTTCGTCGCCAAGGGTCACATCGAAATCGGCGGTCCCGACCTCGTCGCTTCCGTCGACAGCGATGACGCCTACAAGTCCGTCAATCTCCTCATGGACAAACTCGACGGCCTCCTCCGCAAGCGGCACAGCGAGCTCAAGGAAAAGCGCCACCACCCGCACCCCGTGGATCTCGGCGCCCCCCTGCCAAAGGCCGTCTGACCTCCCCTGTCCGGCCGGTCGGCCCGGCCATCTCGCGAAAAACGCGGCGGACTCACCCGCCGCGTTTTTTATGCCCGCGTTCCGGCAAAATTCGCTCGGCATGCGGATTCTTCACTGACTAAGGTCTTCGTCGTGCCACCCCTCAAAATTCTCTTCGTAACGCCCGAAGTCGAACCGTTTGTAAAAGTAGGAGGACTGGCCGACATGGTCGGCGCGCTGCCCAAGGAACTTGCCGCCCTCGGCCACGACGTGCGCATCGTGTGCCCCGCCTACGGCTCCGTGCGCATCTACACTCCGCGCACCGCCCGGCCTGATCCGCTCGGTGTGGACGTTGGCACCGAGGCCCACTGGGCCCGCACATGGGAAACCACGCTGCCCGGCGCAAAGGTTCCTGTGTATTTGATCGAGCACGACGGCTTCTTCGCACGCCCCGAGGTTTACAGCGGCCCCCACGGCTCGCACGGCGACAACGACCTGCGCTTCGCCTTCCTCTCCCGCGCCGCCCTCACGCTCTGCCAGCAACTCGGCTGGACGCCCGACGTCGTCCACGGCCACGACTGGACCACCGGCCTCGTCCCCGTGTTCCTAAACACCACGCTCAAGGATACTCCCCTCGGGAAAACGGCGTCCGTGTTCACGATTCATAATCTCGAGCACCAGGGCTACGCCGACCGGCGCGTGATTGATTTCGCACGCCTGCCCCACTCGGAATTCCGCTCGGACAGCCTGGAATCCGTCGGCGCGGTCAACCTGATGAAGGCCGGCCTTTATCACTCGACCAAGCTCACCACCGTCAGCCCGACCTACGCCGAGGAGATCAAGACGCCCGCCGGCGGCTGGGGTCTCGACGACGTGCTGCGTTTCCGCGCCGCCGATCTCGTTGGCATCGTCAACGGCATCGACACCGACACGTGGAATCCCGCGACCGACCGTTTTCTGCCCAAACCCTACAGCGCCGCCGACCTGCGCGGAAAGGCCGCCTCCAAGACCGCCCTGCAGTCGAAGCTTGGCCTGACGCAAGACCCGCACATCGCCGTTTTCGGCATCGTCGCGCGCTTTGCCTCACAAAAGGGTCTCGATCTTCTGGCCGAAGCGTTGCCCCACATCATGGACCGCATGCACGTGCAGTTCGCCATCCTCGGCTCCGGCGATCCGGGGCTGGAGCACGCGTTTCGCTGGGCGGCGAGCCGCTATCCCGGACGCGTCGGCGTCTGGATTGGCTACGACAACGAACTCTCCCATCTCATCCAGGGCGGCAGCGACTGTTTTCTTGTGCCCAGCCGCAGCGAACCCTGCGGACTCACCCAACTTTACGCCATGCGCTACGGCACCGTGCCACTGGTGCGCGCGACCGGCGGGCTCATCGACACGGTCGA
>FSTE01000098.1_pt1 | contig 10731 bp, 7 predicted proteins | sample 1637071 | NCBI WGS metagenome assembly FSTE01 (sample SAMEA3914818, study PRJEB12502) | metagenome | biome: forest; material: soil | place: Canada | collected 2010-06-26 | depth 0.1 m
ACTCCAACTCGACCGATCAGGCATTCAGGCATTACTGGGGACGTAGGCTCAATTGGCAAACCGCCGGCTCTTACAACCACGAATTGCGGGTTCGAATCCCGTCGTCTCCATAAATTTTCCAAAAAGAACTCCAACTAAGCATATACCCTAAGCCTTCCTTGGCCCTGTGCTCAAGCTGCAAAACCCGACCGCCAATTGCCCGAAACCTTTTCCCGATAGCTCTCCGCCATTCACTCGTGTTGATTGAATCGGTCTATGCCAGACCCGCCGAAAAATAAGTCTTTCGGTTTCCCGTGTCTGGCATAGGCCGACTCCATGGACGCACACGAGAGAGCGGAGCTATTGAGGAATCGGTTTCGGGCTATTGGCGGACGGATGGAGAGGGAGTGGGGGTAACCGAGACCTTGATATATTCTAGCTTCGGTCGGTCTGAGGTCTTTGGCTGGGGAACCCCTTTGGCTTCGGGCCATGCCAACCAGCTGAGGGGAAATCTTATGAAGCGACCCCTGCTTGCCTCGAACGTTTTTCTTGCCGCGCTTGCAGTCCTGCTGGCGACCGGCCCGTTGGTTTGTCTGGCCGGGGATCAGCCTCCGGCGGGTATGCCTCCTCGCGATATGGTGCACACTCGTTGGCCGTCTCCACCCGCTCCGGTTCCCGCCGTGACCTTGTATGTTTCACCGAAAGGCAGCGATGCCGCGCCCGGCGCAAAAACAAAACCGTTCGCCACGCTGGAACGCTGCCGTGAGGAGATTCGCGCCTTGAAGGGCAAGGGACCTCTGCCGAAGGGCGGGGTTCTGGTCGTGATCCACGGAGGAGACTATGCGGTGACCCAGATGTTCAGTTTGTCGGGCGAGGATTCAGGAACCGAGTCCTCGCCCATCCGCTACGCCGCCGCCCCCGGAGAAAAGCCGGTGTTCAAGGGCGGCAAAAGTCTCGGGGGCTGGCGCCGTCTGACCGATGCGGATGTCTGGCCGCTGCTGCCGGTCGAATCGCGGGGGAAAGTTTGGATCACGGACTTGAAGGCCGCCGGGATCGACGAGGTGCTGCCTTTGAAACTGGGCGGGGCGGGCAGCGGGAACGGCTTTGTCACGCATCCGGCGCACGAGTTGTTTTTCAACGGCCGCGCGATGCGGCTGGCGCGCGGACCGAATGAAGGCGTTCTGCATATCAAGGAGGTCGCGGTTCAGGATGGCACCAAGGGCTACGACCGTCGCGGGAGCATGACGGGCAGCTTTTTTTATGACGGGGATCTCCCGAAGAAATGGGTGAATGAACCGGATCTGCTTCTTTATGGTTACTGGTTTTGGGACTGGTCTGATTCCTATGAGCGGGTGGAGTCCATCGATCCGGAACGCCGTCTGATCACCCTGGCCAAGCCGTGGCACACCTACGGATACAGTGTTGGTGCCGCGTTTTATGCGGTGAATGCGCTCAGCGAGTTGGACGCTCCGGGCGAATGGTTTCTCGATCGCGCCAGAAAAATCATTCTCTTCTACCCGCCTTCCGATCCGAAGAAAGCGGTGATCGAGCTTTCGCTGACCGCCGCGCCGCTGCTCGAACTGAAAAATGTCTCCTATGTTCGCTTCGAGGGAATCACGTGGGATCTGGGCGCAGCCGACGCCATACGGATCGACGGTGGCGACCATTGTCTTCTGGCCGGATGCACGGTGAAGCGTTTTGCGGGCAACGGAATTTCTCTCAACGGCGGGCATGATCACGGCCTGCTGTCCTGCGACATTTCGTCGATGGGGCGGGGCGGCGTGGTGATGGCGGCCGGCGACCGCCGCACGCTCGAGCCCGGCGGAGATTTTATGGAAAATTGCGACATCAGTGAGCTGTCGCGCATCGATCACACCTATACTCCGGCGGTCATCGTTTCAGGAGCGGGAAACCGGATCGCGCACAACCGCCTGCATGACATTCCGAGCAGCGCGATGCGTGTCGAGGGCAACGACATGGCGGTCGAATACAACGAGGTCTACAACGTGGTCACCGAGTCGGACGACCAAGGCGCCGCCGACATGTGGGGGAACCCGACCTACCTCGGCAACCGCTACCGTTTCAACTACTGGCATGATATCGGAAACACATCCGGCAAGGACCTGGCGCCCAAATGCGGGCGCAATGGCATCCGCCTCGACGACGCCATCTCCGGCACGTTGATTTACGGCAATGTTTTCGAGCGTTGTTCCGCGGGAGGCTTTGGCGCCGTGCAAATTCACGGAGGCACGGCGAACACCGTTGAGAACAACCTGTTCATCGACTGCGCCGCCGGCGTGAGCTTTTCACCCTGGGAGACGAAACGCTGGCGTGATTATGTTGAGAAGCGACTGGAGGAGGAAAAAAACGCGATCGACCGGGGCCTTTACGCGCAGCGTTATCCGGCCTTCGCCGGCCTTCTTGAAAACCCGAACGCCAACCGTGTTTCCAGAAACGCCACCTTGCGCGGCGGCGCGTTTCTCCTGCGCTCGCCCGCAACCACCAACGCCTCGAATAACGCGGCTACTCTCGATGTAAATTTCACGATGAAATCCGCGCCTCCGGTTTTGACGGTGCCGGGGCTCGATCCGATTCCGCTCGGGGAAATCGGGCTCTACGCGGATACCTGGAGAAAATCAGAAAAGTGAAACGAGGCGGCCGGGCGTTGCATCTTTAGGGGCAGCGCCCAACCTCCGGAAAACGCGCACCTCCACCATGGACACTCCCAAACAACGGAAACGATTCCCGCTCGTCGCCATGCTGATTGAAACCTTCGGGTTCAGTCCGGCGCTTGCCTCGGCCGTCGCTCTATTCCTGGCGTTCGTCTGCCTGCTGGCCGTCGTTTGGGTGGTGAGGTCCGCCCCGCCGCACACATTGGTCATGACCAGCGGACCCGAGGGCAGCTCTTTCCAGCGCTGGGCCGGCGCCTATCAAAAGGCGCTTGCGAAACATGGCGTGACGCTTGAGATCCGTCCTTCCGGCGGTTCGCTGGACAATCTCAAACGGCTGCAGTCCGCCAGCGAAGGGGTTGATGTCGGGTTCGTCGGGGGCGGCATCGCGCAGGATCAAAATCTGGACGGCCTGATGTCCTTGGGGAGCGTGGCCTACCAGCCGTTGTGGGTGTTTTACCGCAGTGCCACGCCGATCAACCGGCTTTCGCAGCTCGAGGGCCAGCGCATCGCGATCGGCTCCACGGGCAGCGGCACGCGTGCGCTCGCGCTCACTTTGCTCACCGCCAACGGCATCACCGGTGCGCCGACGACTTTTGTTGATCTGGAGTCCAGCGCGGCGGCGACGGCGTTGCTGGAGGGAAAGCTCGACGCGGTATTCCTCATGGGCGACTCGGCTGCGCTCCAGACGCTGCGCGCTCTCGAATACGCGCCGGGGATCCAGTTGTTCAATGTCGCGCAGGCCGACGCCTATGTGCGCCGAAACGCCTTCCTCAATAAAATCATCCTGCCGCAGGGCTCGATCGACCTTGGCAAAAATCTGCCTGCGCAAGATGTCGTTCTAGTCGGACCGACGGTGGAGTTCGTGGCGCGCGAAGGCCTGCACTCGGCGCTCTCCGACCTGTTGCTTGATGTGGCGAAGGAAGTTCACGGAAAGGCGAACCTGCTGCAAAAACGCGGCGAGTTTCCCGCGCCGCTGGAACACGAGTTTCCCCTCAGCGATGATGCGCAGAGTTACTACAAGTCAGGGCGGAGCTTTATCTATCGTGCGGTGGGCTCCTTCTGGGTGGCCAGCCTGCTCAACCGCATCCTCGTGGCCGTGGTGCCGCTGGCGCTCGTGCTCATCCCGGCCGTCCGGCTGATGCCGGTGGCGTATCGATTCAGCATCCAGCTGAAGTTTTATCGGTGCTATCGTCCGTTGCAGCGTGTCGAGCGTGAGACCTTCGGGCCGCTTACCGCCGAGCGCGTGCAGGAGCTGCTCCAGCAGCTCGACGAAATCGAGGAAACCGTCAGTCGACTCAAGGTGCCGGCGTCGTTCGCCGAACGGTTCTACGCTTTGCGCAGTTACCTTCATTTCGTGCGGGAGAGGCTGAAGGTCACGGTGGTCCAAGTCTCCGTGTAGGCCGGACCGATGCGCGTCAAGGTGCTTGGGATAGAGATGCATGGCTCGGCCGGCCCAGACGCCTGATTTTAAACTTGTTCCGCATCACAATGGGCGGAACACGCTTGCCAATGGCAAGGGGTGTGCAGCTTAGAGGGTAGGCGCGAATTTTGACTCAACAAAGTTCTCTGATTGCCGATCCAGCCGCGTGTTCTACTCCAACCTCTGCCTCGTGGTCGCCATTGTCCTCACCCTGAGCGGAGTGTGGATTCGATGGAACGCGCATGATTATTCCATGAGCGCGGAGGAGGCGATGAAGAATCGTAAATTGACCGCGGAGCAAGTCTTCCGCCGGCTGATCCTGATCAGGCGCAGCGGCCTCGTCCTGACACTCACGGGCATGGCCCTGCTGATCGTCAGCGTGGTGTTGATCCCGTAGGAGCTGTGCGGGGAAAAATCAGCTCGCCGGTTGCATGGCCCGCGTTGAAAGCGAGGCCTCATAGCGCCTGCCGACGATATGAATCGCCATGGCCAGTGCCGTCATCGCCAGCGTAGCCCCGCATACGGCCGGCCATCGGCCGTGAGTCCAGGCGGTCGCACCGATCAGAGAGCCCAGCGCGCCGCCTATAAAGCGTGCCACCATGTAGACGGTGTTGAGCCGGCTTCGGGCTTCCGGCAGAAGCGAAAGCACCTGGCCCTGCTCGGCCACTTGCACGGCCTGCACCCCCACGTCCATGAGCAGCACGCCGATGATCAACACGGGAATCGTCACCCACGTGCCCATGAGACCGAAAGCGGCGAAAATGGAGATCAGTGCAATCGATACGGTGAAGGCGGCGCCGCGTTTGTCGGAGAGTTTGCCGGCATAAGGCGCGATCAGCGCGCCGGCGAGGCCGACGATTCCGAACAGGCCGGTCTCGGTCGAGCCGCGGTGAAACTCGTCGCGCATGAGGAACGACAGGCTCGTCCAAAATGCGGTGAACGTCGCAAAGGACAGCGCGCCCACCAAGGCGGGCCGCCAGAGTTTTGGCTGCGTTCTCAACACGTCCCAGAGCGAGCGCATCAGGCGTGCGTAGGACAACGTGAGCGTCGGCGGACGGTGCGGCAGGCTGTCGCGCAACAAGACTCCGAGCAGCACCATCATGCCGGCGGCGAGCCCGAACATCGCCCGCCAGCCGAAGACATCGCCGACGAATCCCGCGAGCGTGCGCGCCAGCAGAATGCCGCCAAGCAGGCCGGTCATAAGAACGCCGACGGTCCGTCCGCGCGCATTCTCCGGAGACATTTCCACGGCGAGCGGAATCAAAATCTGCGCGCCCATGGCGGTTGCGCCGATCAGGAGATTGCCCAGAAAAAGCAACGGCAGGGTCGGCGCGGCGGCAGTGGCCGCGAGCAGGGCGGCGCAGACATAGATGAGTGTCAGCACAAGGCTCCGACGCTCCATGATGTCACCCAGCGGCAGGAAAAACAGGAGGCCCAAGCCGTAGCCGGCTTGGGAAGCCATCGCGACCCATCCGACTTGCGAAGCCGTCGCGTGGAAGTAGGCCGCGAAGTCACCCAGCAGCGGCTGGTTGTAACAGATGTTCGCCACGCAGGCGCCGCATGCGACCGCCATGAGCCAGAGCGTGCGTTCGGACAACGCGGTGGACCCCGCTGCATTCGTCGTGCTCATTTTAACAAGTCGGAAAGACGGCCTCAGGCGACTCCGCCGAAGGTGCAGTGATCGTCGAGGTCGAGGAGATCGAACCAGGTTTTGATGTCTTCACGGGTCTTGGTGAACTTGCCGATGGCTTCGGCGAAATCGGCGAGGGTCTCGGCGTCGCTGTCGGGTCCGCGGTGCAGGTGGTGTTCGCTCCACGCGGTGATTTCCCAGGGTGAGCGAGAGGGCTTCGCGTTGGCTTCGACCCATGCGAGGATTTCGCCGTCGCCTTTGCCAGTGGCGAGCTCGACTTGCAGCGCGACGGGATCGATGCCGGTGAAGGCGAAGAAATGGCGGTCCATGCTCTTCGCGCCGTAGCGGTATTCGCCGATTTTGCCGGCGAGTTGGGCACGGCCCTTGTCGAGGATGCGAGGGAGCATGACGTAGCCGCCGAGGCGGACGCGCTGGCTGCGGGGCGGGCGTTGGGTGAGGTCGATGGACATGAGCGGAAAAGTTGAGAGTTGAAGGATGAGTGTTGAGAGCCGGAGGCGGATCCGGAATTTTTAACCGCAGATCACGCAGATAAACGCAGATATCAAGACAGGGATGCCCGCTGGTTTTCTATCTGCGCTTATCTGCGTAAGCTGCGGTTAATTTGGTTTAGGTGCTCAGCGGATGCCGCCGGCGATGACGATGCTTTCGCCGGAGAGCCAGACGGAGTCGTCCGAGGCGAGGAAGACGGCGGCGGGCGCGATGTCGGTGGGCTGGCCGATGCGGCCGAGCGGAGTATCGGCCTCGATCTTCTTGCGGAAATCGCTTTCGGCGAAGCCGGCGGTGTGGACGCCTTCGGTCTCGACCATGCCGGGGTTGATGGAGTTGACGCGGATTTTTTTCGCGCCGAGTTCGGTGGAGAGCACGCGCGTGATGGAATCCACGGCGGCTTTCGTCGCGCTGTAAACGGACGAGCCGGCGATGGCATTTTTGCCGACGATGGAGCTGATGTTGATCACGCTGCCGCCGGTGGCGGGGAACAGAGGCACGGCGGCCTGCGTGGTGAGGAGAAGGCCGAGGACGTTGATGTCGAACTGGCGGTGGAAGAGTTCGGGCGTGACGGCTTCGAGCGGGGCGAATTCATAGACACCGGCGTTGTTCACGAGGATGTCGAGCCGGCCGTAGGCGGCTTTGGTCTCGGCGAGGAGGCGCGTGATGTCGGCTGGCTTGGAGACGTCGCCCTGGATGGCGACGGCCTTACCGCCGGCGGCGGTGATTTCGGAGACGACCTTGTCGGCGCCGGATTTGCTGGAGGCGTAGTTGACGACGACGGATGCGCCGGCGGCGGCGAGGTGCTTGGCGATGGAGGCGCCGATGCCTTTGGAGGCGCCGGTGACGAGGGCGGTTTTACCGGCGAGTTTCTGAGTGGAGGAGGACATGATGGTTTGAGTTTGAACGGTTGATTTTAGGACGGGAATTCGGAGGGGGATTTTTTAACCACAAAATTTCACAAGATGACCAAGACAGGGATGCCTGTGGGTTTTCTATTTGTGCCCATTTTGTGTGATCTTGTGGTTGGCTCTCAGGATGCGGGTTGCGGTTGCCAGCCGCCGCCGAGGGCTTTGATGAGGGCGATTTCGGTTACCCAGCGCTGGCCGGCGAGCTGGGCGTCGGCGCGTTCGACGTCGAGCGCGGTGCGTTGGGCATCGACGACTTCGAGGTAGCTCACGTAGCCGGCGTCGTAGCGTTTTTGGGCGAGCTCGGCGCCGCGGCGGGCGCTGGCGACGGCACGGGACTGGGCGGCGGATTGATCGACGAGAAGGCGCGAGGCGGTCAGCGCGTCTTGAACTTCGCGGAAGGCGATGAGGACGCTCTGACGGTATTGGGCGACGTTTTCTTCGAAGACAGCGCGGGCGTTGGCGAGGTTGGCGCGGTTGCGTCCGCCTTGGAAGATCGGGAGGTAGAGGCTCGGCCCGATGGACCAGAGGCGGCTGTCACTGTTGAAGAGGTTGCTGATGTCGGCGCTCGCATAGCCGGCGCTGCCGGTGAGCGAGATCGCGGGGAAGAACGCGGCCTTGGCGACGCCGATGCGGGCGTTGGCGGCGGCGAGTTGGCGCTCGGCGGCGACGATGTCGGGGCGACGGGAGAGAAGCGCACTGGGCAAGCCGGCGGGGACCTGCGGAAGCTGAGAGCTAAGAGCTGAGAGGCTAGAGCCGGAGTCGGAGCTATTGAAGGACGGGGCGGGTTCGCCGAGGAGGACGGCGAGGGCGTTTTGGGTGGCGGAGCGGCGGATCGCTAGGGAGGCGGCATCGGCTTCGGTGGTGGCGAGTTCGGTCTCGGCGCGGGCAAGGTCGAGGTCGTTGGCGGTGCCGCTGTTGAGGCGGGACTGCACGAGCTTCAATGCATCGCGACGGAGATCGGCGGTGGAGTTGACCACGCGCAGTTCGCGGTCGAGGGCGCGCAACGTGAAGTGAGTCGTCGCGACTTCGGCGGTGAGGGATAGACGCGCGGCCTCGAAGGTGGCGCCGGCGGCGGCGAGTTCTGCGCGCGTGCTTTCGTTGAGACGGCGGACGCGGCCAAAGAGGTCGAGTTCCCACGTGAGATCGAGCGGCAGACGGTGGATGGTGCTCGGCGTGACGGGCAGGGGATTGTCCAAGGTGCGCGAAGTGCGGTCACGGCTCACGGAGGGATCAACCGAGAGCGAGGGCAGGTAATCGGCGCGTGCGACTCCGGCCACGGCGCGGGCTTGCTGGACGCGGGCGAGGGCGGCGCGGAGATCCTGATTGGCGGCGAGCGCGCGGGTTTCGAGTTCGTTCAGCGCGGGGTCGTTGAAGGTGCGCCACCAGTCGGGGGAGACCGCGGGTGCGGTTTGTGCGGTGGCGTCGCGGTAGATGGGAGCGTCGGGAGCGTCGGGGCGTTTGTAGTCGGGGCCGACGGTGAAGACGGATGCGACGGCGGAGGCTGCGGTGGTGAGGGAGAGGAAGAGGAGGAAAGTTTTCATGGGAGCGGAAGCTGAAGATGTGCGAATGATTTTATACCGGAAGGTTTCACAGAGGCGGAAGGAGGGGACACAGAGCGTCACGGAGATCGGATTCTGGGTTTGAACTCATGCTGTGCTCTGTGTCGGCGCTCTGTGCGCTCTGTGAAATAATCCGGATCAGGTGATCACGGGTTCGACGATGGCGGGCTTTTTGAAGCCGATTTTTTCTAGGGTGACGTAGAAGACGGGCGTGAGGAACAGGCCGAAGATCGTGACGCCGATCATGCCGGAGAAGACGGCGACACCCATGGCGTGGCGCATCTCGGAGCCGGCGCCGGACGAGAAGACCAGCGGCGAGACGCCGGCGATGAAGGCGATGCTCGTCATGAGAATCGGGCGCAGGCGGAGACGGGAGGCTTCGAGCGCGGCTTCGACGGCACTCTTGCCTTCGTCGCGAAGCTTGAGGGCGAACTCGACGATCAGGATGGCGTTCTTGGCGGCGAGGCCGATGAGGACGATCAGGCCGATCTGGGTGAAGATGTTGTTGTCACCTTTCGTGAGCCACACGCCGACCAGTGCGGAGAGCAGCGCCATCGGCACGATCAAGATGACGGCGAACGGGAGGCGGAAGCTCTCGTATTGGGCGGCGAGCACGAGGAACACGAGGAGCAGGCTGATCGGGAAAACCATCAGGCCGGCGTTGCCCGCGATGATCTTTTGATAGGTGAGGTCGGTCCAATCGATGACCATGCCTTTGGGCAGATTTTCGGTGCCGAGTTTGTCCATGAGCGCCTCGGCCTGGCCGGAGCTGAAGCCGGGGGCGGCGGCGCCGTTCACCTCGGCCGCGGGGTAGCCGTTGTAGTGCATGACGCGGTCGGGGCCGTAGGTTTCCTTCACGCTCACGAGTGAGCCGAGCGGGACCATCTGGCCGGCGGCGTTGCGCGTCTTGAGGTTGAGGATGTCGTCGGGATTGGTGCGGAACGGGGCGTCGGCCTGGGCAACGACCTGGTAGGTGCGGCCGAAGCGGTTGAAATCGTTAATGTAAAGCGAGCCGAGGTTGATCTGCATCGTCTCGAAGAGATTCGCGAGGGGGACGCCCTGCTGCTTCGCCTTGGCGCGGTCGATGTCCACGTCGAGCTGCGGCGTGTTGATGGTGAAGCTGGAGAAGATGCCGGTGAGGCCGGGCGTGGCTCGGGCCTTGCCCATGAGGTCCTGGGTGGCGCCATAGAGGGCGTCGAGGCCGTTGTCGCCGCGATCTTCGACGTAGAGCTTGAAGCCGCCGATGGTGCCGAGGCCTTGCACGGGAGGAGGCGGGAAGATGGCGATGAACGCGTCCTGAATCTGCGCGAACTCCTGCTGGAGCTGGGCGGCGATGGCCGCGCCGGAGAGGTCCTTGGACTTGCGATCCTCGAAATCCTTGAGCTTCACGAAGACGATGCCGCTGTTGGAAGAGTTGGTGAAGCCGTTGATCGAGAGGCCGGGAAACTCGACCGCGCCTTCGACGCCGGGATGCTTAAGGGCGATCTCGGACATGCGGCGGATGACCGCGTCGGTGCGTTCGAGCGAGGCGGCGGCGGGCAACTGGGTGAAGGCGACGAGGTATTGCTTGTCCTGCGTGGGCACGAAGCCGGCGGGAGTGGTCTTGAAGAACCACGCGGTGGCGGCGAGCAGGCCGGCGTAAACCACGAGGGCGATCACCGCGAGGCGGAGCAGGCGGGCGACGCCGTTGGAATATTTTTCGGAGGCCCAGTGGAAGAAGCGGTTGAAGGGGCGGAAGAACCAGCCGAACGCGACGTCCATGCCGCGGCTGAGGGCGTCCTTGGGCTCGTTGTGGCCCTTGAGGAGCAGAGCGCTGAGCGCGGGCGAAAGCGTGAGGGAGTTGAAGGCGGAAATGATCGTCGAGATGGCGATGGTCATCGCGAACTGCTTGTAGAACTGGCCGGTGAGCCCGCTGATGAACGCGGTGGGGATGAACACGGCGGAGAGCACGAGGGCGGTGGCGACGATGGGGCCGGTGACTTCGCGCATGGCGCGCTTGGTGGCGTCGAAGGGCGTGAGGCCGAGGGCGATGTTACGCTCGACGTTTTCGACC
>FSTE01000296.1_pt1 | contig 10661 bp, 11 predicted proteins | sample 1637071 | NCBI WGS metagenome assembly FSTE01 (sample SAMEA3914818, study PRJEB12502) | metagenome | biome: forest; material: soil | place: Canada | collected 2010-06-26 | depth 0.1 m
CGATCCGCTCGCGCATCGTGGGGGCCGGAGTCACTGTGGTTTACGTAGTGAACATCGTTTGTGCAGATGACCTTCAGGCCAAACTCCTCGGCGAGTTTGAGGAGATCGGGGATGATTTTGACCTGCTCGGGGATGCCGTGGTCTTGGATTTCGACGAAGTAGTTTTCGCGTCCGAAGATTTCGACGAAGCGCCCGCAGGCTTTGCGCGCCTCCTCGTAGCGGTCGTGCAGGAGATGCTGCGGGACGATGGCGGCGAGGCAGCCGGTGAAGCCGATGAGGCCGTCGGCGTATTTGGCGAGGGTTTCGAGATCGGCGCGGGGCTTGTAGTAAAAACCTTTGAGATGAGCGTCGGAGACGAGCTTGAGGAGGTTTTGGTAGCCGGTGAGGTTTTTCGCTAGCAGGCCCATGTGGTAGTAGCTCTTTCCGTCCTCGGATTTGCCGGTCTTTTCGAGGCGGGAACTTTCGACGATGTAGATCTCGCAACCGATGAGGGGCTTGATGCCCTTGGACTTGGCGGCGTTATAGAACTCGATTGCGCCAAACATGTTGCCGTGGTCGGTGAGGGCCAAGGCCTTCATTCCCATGTCACATGCACGCTGCATCAGGCGGTCGATCCGGCAGGCGCCATCGAGCAGGCTGTAATCCGTGTGGACGTGAAGGTGGACGAAGTTCGAATCAGCGGACGGCACAGGGGCTAGGCAATGTGCGTGGGTGAGGGGTGCAAGCTTGAGTTGGGGCAATATGGCAATTGGAGCGCACGAAACGCGGCAAGATGCCGCGTCTACTTTGGCGGCAGGAAAAAAGCCATTGACGTGCCGGATGCGGTTTGGCCTATTCCTCAGCTTTTCCCCGTCAACTTACGCCACTTTCACCATGTCCATCGAAATCAAAATCCGTAAAAACGAGCCCGTTGATCGTGCGCTCCGCCGATTGAAGAAGAAGCTCGAGCGCGAGAACATCATCAAGGATGTCCGCGCGAAGCGTTACAACGAGAAGCCCACCGAGCGCCGTCGTCGCAAGGTGAAGGTCATGGCCTTCACCCAGATGCTGCGCGACCGCCACTCCAAGTAATCGGCTTCGGTCCGTCCCTTTCCTCGACCGCGTCAGCCGAAGTTATTCGGTGACGCGGTTTTTTGTGATTGTGCGCCGCAATTTGTCTGCGCTTTTGGATCCCGCCGTATGGCAAAGCCCCTTCTCGCTTTATCAACCAGTTGGAATTCATTCCGCCACACGGACGGATTGGAGATGTTGCGTGAAATCGCCGGCCTGGGGTTCACGCATGCGGAACTGAGCCATGGCATCCGCATAGTGCTCCTACCGGGAGTGATCCGGGCGGTGGAAGAGGGTGTCATTAAGATTAGTTCCACCCATAATTTTTGTCCGTTGCCGACGGGCATCAGTCAGGCGGCCCCCAATCTTTTCCAGCCTTCGGTCCTTGAGCATCGCGAGCATGAGCAGTGGGTGCGGCACACCAAGCGCTCCATCGATTTCGCGAAGCAGATGCACGTCAAGGTCCTCGTGATGCACCTCGGCAGCGTGCCGTTCTGGTGGCGCAATCCCGCAAACGCGCTCAAGGCCTTTGTGCGCAAGAACCCCACGGTCACCGTGCCGGACGACAAGGGCTACCGGGATCTGCTGACGAAGTGCTGCGAACGGCTCCGTAAACGCATGGTTCCCTACTGGGCGCAGGTGAAGGCGAGCATCGAGGAAGTCCGCGCCTACGCGCTGGAGCGTGGCATCTCGATCGGTTTGGAAAACCGCGAGAAGTTCGACGAGCTGCCGTTCGATGACGATTTTCCCGCGTTGCTCGAAGGCCTCGCCCAGCCGAACACCTGCGGCTACTGGCACGACACCGGCCATGCGGAAATCAAGCAGAGCATGGGCATGCTGGACCACCGCCTGCATCTCGAAAAAAACGCGTCCCGGCTGCTTGGCTTCCATCTGCATGACGTGACCCCCGACGGCAAGGACCACCAGGGCATCGGCACCGGTCGCATCAATTTCAACATGATCAGCGAATTCTGGCGCCCCAAGCACCTGCTCACTCTGGAACTGAGCCCGCGCGTGCAGCTGGAAAATGTGGTTTCCTCGAAGCAGCGCATCGAAGAATTGATCGCGAAGCGTTTCCCGGAATGATCGTCCGCAAGTCTCCCCGGCTCGGCACTTGTTTTCGGACGGGTTTTGGCGCAACGTCTGCGTCCATGTGGAAAACAGCTTTTTTTGGAGCGGCTCTGGCTTTTGTCGCGCTCCCGGCAGGAGCCCAGACGAACGGCACTCAATCGCTCAACTCCGACGTGGCCAACATGCGCGCCGACATGACCGTGCTGACACAGCGTGTCGGCGAGCTGGCCTTGCGTGTCGAGCAACTCGAGCGCGACAACGCCGCCCTGCGCAGCCAGACGGCGAATTCGGCCCAGGCTTTCGCCACCGTCCAGCAGCTCAACGATGCCATCGCCGATCTGAACCGCGCGATCAAGGCCGGTGACACCGCCGTGGCCGAGCGCACCGCCGCGCAGATCAAAAAACTGGGCGAGGCCACCAACGCTGCGCTCGACTCGTTGTCCAAGGGCCAACCGCCCCAGCACGCTTCCACCGCCAGCCCTGTCGCCGCTCCGTCGTCTTCGGCGTCGACGTCTGCGTTCAGTGATAATTTTCCATCCGAGGGTATCAGTTACAAGGTCCAGAAGGGCGATACGCTTGCACTCATCGCCCGTAAGACCGGCAGCAAGACCCAGGACATCATCAACGCCAATAAAATCACCGATCCCGCCAAAATTCTGGTGGGTCAGACCCTCTTCATCCCCGGAGGAAAATAAACTATCATGGCTGTTCCCAAATCCCGACTCGGCCGAGGCCTCGGCGGTCTCATCTCCGGCTCCAATCCCGCAAAACCCGCCGCATCCCCGGCCCCCGCGCCCACCGCCTCGTCCGCCCTTGCGGCGGCCCCCGGCTTTGCCGAGGTGGCGGTGAATCTCATCGCGCCCAGCCCCTATCAGGCCCGCCGCGAGATTTCGCCGGAGCAGTTGAGCGAGCTGGCTGAGAGCATCCGCAGCGAGGGGCTCCTGCAGCCCATCGTCGTGCGCAAGCTCGGCGACAAGTTCCAGCTCATCGCGGGCGAACGCCGCTGGCGTGCGTTCCAGCTTCTCAAAATCAAGGTCATCCCGGCCCGCGTCGTCGAGGCGAGCAATGCCTCTTCCGCCGCTCTCGGCCTGATCGAAAATCTCCAGCGTGAAGGGCTGAACCCCGTCGAAGAAGCCTACGGCTACGCCAGCCTCATCCGTGATTTTGATCTCACGCAGGAGGCCGCCTCCGAGCGCGTGGGCAAGGGCCGTGCGACCGTGGCCAACGCCCTCCGCCTGCTGTCCCTCGACGTGGAAATCCAAGGCTACCTGTCCAAGGGAATGCTTTCGGTCGGTCACGCCAAGGTTCTGCTCGGCATCGCCGACGTCGCCCAGCGCGCGGTGCTCGCCCGTCGCGTCCTCGAAGAAGGCTTGAGCGTCCGCGCCACCGAAAAACTGGTGCAGGCCAAGAAGGCTGGCGCACCCGTTCCGGCCGGTGCGGCGAGCCGCAAGGTTCCCGCCGTCGAGGCCGCCGCCGTCGCCGGCATCGAGAAAAAACTCACGTCGTATCTGGGCGCCCGCGTCGCGCTCAAGCATTCCGGCAAGCGCGGCAAGATCGTGATTGATTATACGGGTAACGAAGACCTGCAGCGCATCTTGGAAAAACTCGGCGTGGAGGCCTGATTGCAGGCATGAGCGCAACGGACGAGCTCAAGCAAACGTTGGGCGACGCGGCTGATCTGGGCACCCGCATGTTCAAGGTGCGGGTTCCGTTCGTGGCCGAGTTGAAGGGGTATTCGTGGGGCAAGTTGCGCGCCGATCTCATCGCCGGTGTCACGCTGACGCTTGTCTCGATCCCGCAGGCGGTCGGTTTCTCGCTCATCCTCGGGGTTTCGCCGATGCCGGTCATCGCCTGCGTCGTGATCGGCGGGGTGGTGGGAGCGCTTTTTTTCTCGTCGCGACACCATGTGTTCGGGCCCACGAGTTCGATCAGCCTGATCATTGCGGCGACCATCGCCGCTCATGCCACGCCCGAATTCGGCGCGCTGCCGCTGGCCATTCTGATGGCGCTGCTGATCGGAATCATCCAGCTCGTGGCCGGGCTGGTAAATTTTGGCGAGGTGACCAAGTTCATTTCGCGCTCGGTGGTGATCGGTTACAGCACGGGCATCGGCCTGCTGCTCATTTCGAGCCAGCTGCACAATCTGCTCGGCTACGATGTGGCCGCGGGCCAGTCCTTCGTGGCGAATCTTTACCAGGCGGCGGCGCACATCGGAACCGGACAGGTTTCGTTTTGGGCCATTGGTCTGGGCGTGCTCACGTGGCTGGTGTTCGAGCTGGTGCGGAGAACGCGCAAGACCTGGCCCGAGGCGCTCATCGGCCTGGCGGTGCTCGCGCTCGTCGGCAAAGTTTACACCTCGGGTATCGGCTCGGCGGACGCTCCCTTTCAGATGATCAGGGACGAAAGTGCGCTTCACGCGATGCTCCCGTCGTTTATCGGCCTGCATCTGGGGGCGCACGAGTGGCACCTGCTGCCATCGTTGGTCGGCACGGCGATCGCCATCGCCATCCTTGGCATGCTCGAGGCGGCCTCGATCACCAAGTCCCTCGCGGCGAAAAGCGGCCAGAAAATCGAGCCCAATCAGGAGCTCATCGGCATGGGCGCGGCCAACATCGCGTGCTCGCTTTTCGGCGCGGTGCCTGGGTCGTCGTCGTTCGCCCGCTCGGCGGTGAATTATCAGAGCGGCGGGGCCACCCAGCTCTCGTCCATGTTCAGCAGTGCGGCGGTGCTGCTCGTGCTGCTGTCGATCACACCGGTGTTTAACTTCATTCCGCTGGCGGCGCTGGCGGCGCAGCTGATCCGCGTCGGCATACGCATGATCAACCGCTCGCAGATCCGCGTGGCATGCCGCTCGACGCGGTCCGATGCTGTGGTCTTCGTGATCACGCTGGGTTCCTGTCTTTTGCTGCCGCTCGATACGGCCATCTATGTGGGCATCGGCGTGGCGCTGGCGCTTTTTCTCCAGAAGACCAGCATGCCGACGCTCGTCGAATACGGCTTCAACGAAGAGGGGCAGCTCTCCGAGCTTTCCGATCCGACCAAGCGCACGCATTCGCAGATCTCGATCATCCATGTGGAGGGGGAGCTGTTTTTCGGCGCGGCCGACCTATTTCAGGACGAGGTGCGGCGGCAGGCGGAGGACCAGAATATCCGTGTGTTCATCTTGCGCATGAAAAATGCCCGGCATCTCGACGCATCCACTGTCATGGCGCTGGAGAGCCTTCATGATTATCTCAAGCAGACGGGCCGGCATCTGTTGATCAGCGGCAGCAACGCCGACGTCACCCGGGTCCTCGATCACAGCGGCCTGTTGGCGCAGATGGGAAAGGAAAACGTGTTCCCCGCCGAGGCCAACCTGACGATGAGCACCAAGAAGGCGCTGATGCGGGCCGCGCAACTTCTCAAGCAGGAAGGCGTCGGCGAAAAGCCCGAGGTGCGCATCTTCTATGATCGCAAGCAGGTCAACGCGGCGGAGGCGCAGGCATCACCCGCCGCGACGGGTGATCATGACCGGGCGGATGATTATGAGATTTGAGGCGGCGACGGACGGCCTTGGGCGGTAGGCTACCGAGGCATTGACAACCGCCCCGCCGTCCGGCTGTCTGACCCTTTATTCATGAGCATTCTCATCGGAATTTTTACCGTCGTTCTCCTCTTCACGTCTGTTTTCCTCATCCTCGTGGTGCTGGCCCAGAAGGCCAAGGCCGACGGTGGCATGGGCGCTGCTCTGGGCGGCGGTGCGACTGAAGCGGCCTTTGGCGCAGACACCGGCAACGTGCTGACCCAGCTCACCATCAAGGCGGCCATCGTGTTCTTCGTGCTCTGCTTCGGTCTCTACCTTGGCCAGATCTACGTGGTTAAGCACCAGAAGGCTGCGGTTCGCGCCCTGCCGACCATCGCCGCGCCGGCTGTTCCCGCTTCCGCGACTCCTGCGGCGGCGGCTCCTGTCGCTCCTGCCGCAGCTCCCGCGCCTGCGCCGGCCGCTGCCAAGCCCTGATCCCCGTGCAATTGGCGTCCCGACGGACGATTTTTTCAAGGCAGACGAGTTTGCTCGTCTGCCTTGTTGTTTTTGGAGGTTTGCTGGCGACTGAATCCTTTGGCCAGTCGCGCCGCTACCGCCCGCCCGCCCAATACGTCCAACTCGGGAAACCCGATCAGGCGGAGGGACGTAAAATCTTGGAGGACTTCCGTCTCAAGGGCATCGCCGGTGATTACTATTTAGAGTTCGTGCTCCGTGTGCTGCCCCGTCGCGGCGACGAGCGCGTGGTGCCCGGTCGCATGTGGGGCGGACGCAACGACCAGGGGCCGGTCTCTCGTGTGATTTTGCAGCCCGGTGTAATTGGCGCCGAACGTCGCCTGCTCGTGCAAAATGGTCCTAAAAGCGCCGTGTGGGCATGGTCGGGCGCGGACGCACAGGTGTCGCCCCTCGGTTCGGCGGCGTTGTTTACATCGCTGGCCGACACCGACCTGACGGCGTTCGACCTGCAGATGCCGTTCATCTACTGGAATGATTTTGTGTTCGAAGGCGTGGCGCCGGTGCGCGGACGTCCGGCCCATGTGTTTCTGCTTTATCCGCCGGCGGACATCGCAGCACAGAGACCCGAGCTGACCGGCGTGCGCGTTTCCCTCGACACGCAGTTTGGCGCGTTGGTGCAGGCCCAGCAGATCGGCGACGGCAACCAGATCCTCAAGACGATCACAGTGCTCGATCTCAAGAAGACCGACGACCAGTGGATCGTGAAAACCATCGACGTGCGCGACGAGAAGACCCGCAACAAAACGCAGTTCACCATCACGGGCGCGGCGCTCGGGCTGGATTTCTCGGGCGGTCTTTTTGAACCTGCGGCGCTGCCTGATACCATCACGCCGCCCGGTGCAGCCCGTGTCCGGCAGCTTGGCCCGTGAGTGCGATGACGGCTTCTTTGCCCGCCGGCCTGCGTGCCGTGGTGTTCGACCTTGATGGCACGCTCATCGACTCGATGCCGCTGGTGTTGCGGGCGTTCGCCCACGCGCTCGCGCCGTTTCGGCCGGAGCTTACGGAGGAGGATATTTTCTTGCGTCTGGGCGGGCCACCCAAGCGCACGCTGGTTGAGTTGATCGGCGACGAAGCGGGGGCGAGGGAGGCTTTGCGGCGGCTGGAGGATTTCGGTTTTGCCAACGCCCATCTCGTGCAGCCGTTTCCCGGCATGCGCGACATGCTGGTGGAGTTGCGCGCCCGCGGGCTCAAGCTTGCGGTGTGGACTGGCCGAGACCGTGCGACGACCGAAACCATTCTGCGTGCGCACCGGATGGAAGAATTTTTAGCCACCGTCGTTTGCGGCGATGATCTTCCCACGCACAAGCCTCATCCGGGCGGATTGCTGGAGATTTTGAGAACCCTCGCGGTTTCGCCCGGAGAAACATTTTTCGCCGGAGATGCCGACGCCGACGTGCTGGGCGGGAGCGAGGCAGGAGTGCGCACCTTGCTGATCCGACATGAACGCAAGCCGGATGCAGCCATTTTGGCCAAGGCCTGGGGCCTGGTGGAGACGCCAGCCGAGGCGTATCGGATTGTGCTGGGATAACGGGCGGAGCGTTACAGCCCTTGTTTTGCGGAGAGTTCCCGCTGAAATTTAGCGTTGCCCACCCCTTGAGGCTGGGCCTTGTATCGAACAAGTCAGTATCCAGCACCGCTTTGCTTTAGCCCTACCTCCATGGCCAAAAAAACACCCCCTACGCCCGCTCCACTCACCTTTGATCTTCCTCTTACGCTCATCGCGAAGATTGAAACGAACCGCAAGAAGCTCGGCCTCAAATCCACCAGCGAGGTCGTGCGCCTTGCGATCAAGGAGTTCAACCTGGAGCGCTACGAGTCCGACGCCTCCGAGCACCGCCAGATTTCCGTGCGCCTGCCGGCACAGACGAAGTCGACTCTTGTCAAAGCCGCCAAGAAAAAGCACGTGAGTGTGGGTGAGCTTCTTCGCGTGGCGATCGACTCGCTTTCCGTGAAGGCCCCCGCCAAGCCTGCCAAAAAGGGTAAAAAGTAAAGTCTCCGGCCTTCGCCTTGTTTTTCAAAGCAAGTCCTGCCTAGCGCGGGGCTTGCTTTTCGTTTTTTCGCCCCCTTTGTTTTTAGGCTTATACCATGAGCCAAGCACCCGCGCCTCTCTCGTCCTGGGCACTCAATGTTTCGCCTTCTCCGACGCTTGCCGTCGATGCGAAGGCCAAGGCCCTCGCCGCCGCCGGTGAGGACGTCTGTGGCTTCGCCGCCGGCGAGCCCGACTTCGACACTCCCGAGCACATCAAGGAGGCGTGCATCGCCGCCCTCAAGGCCGGTAAGACCAAGTATGCGCCCACGCCCGGCATCGAGCCGCTCCGCCAGGCCCTCGCCGACAAGTATCTCGCCGACTACGGACTGAAGGTCGCCCCGTCGCAGGTCATCGTTTCTCCCGGTGGCAAGTTTTCCTGCTACCTCACGATCCTCGCCGTGTGTTCGCCCGGCGACGAGGTCATCATCCCCGCGCCGTTCTGGGTGAGCTATCCCGAGATGGTGAAGCTCGCCGGCGCCGTGCCGAAGCTCGTCCTCGCCGACGACACCACCGGCTTCAAGCTCACGCCCGCCCAGCTTGAGGCGGCCATCACGCCGAAGACGAAGCTCCTCATCATCAACTCGCCGTCGAACCCGACCGGCGCGGTCTACACCAAGCCCGAGCTTGAAGCCATCGTTGCCGTCGCGCTGAAGCACAACCTCTACATCATGTCGGATGAGATCTACGAGCATCTCACCTACGACGGCGCGAAGCACTACAGCCCGGCCACGTTCAGCAAGGAAGCCGAGGCCCGCACAATCATCGTCTCCGGCTTCGCCAAGACCTATGCCATGACCGGCTGGCGTCTCGGCACCACCATCGCGCCCGCGCCCATCGCCAAGGCCATCGCCGAGCTGCAAAGCCAGACGACGTCCAACGCCACCACTTTTGCCCAGTTCGGTGCGCTCGCCGCCCTCAAGGAAAAGGACAAGACGCAGGCTTCCCTTGCGCTCATGCTCGTCGCCTTCGACCGCCGCCGGAAGTTCCTCCACGCCGAGCTCAACAAGATCCCCGGCATCAAGTGCCTGCTCGCCGAGGGCGCGTTTTACCTCTTCCCGAACATCTCCAGTTTCGGTCTCGGCTCGGCGGACTTCTGCGCTCGCCTGCTCGAACAGGAGAAGGTCGCCGCCGTCCCCGGCAGCGCGTTCGGAGCCGAGGGCTATCTGCGCCTCAGCTACGCCACGAGCGACGAGATCATCGCCAAGGGCGTGAGCCGCCTGGCGAATTTCTGCGCGACGCTGAAAAAGTAAACGGGATGCGCCGGCATCCGGCGTCTGATTATTCTAACCGCAGGGAGCTCCGTAGCCTCTGCGGTTTTTTGCGCCCACAGAGGAAGCCACGGGCTACCGACGAACGAAGGCTGGTCGCGTGGTTCTCCTATGGAAACTCCGATTTCACGGGGATTTCGTTCCGGCTTCATATTGATTTCACGCAGCCGGTGTAGGATCGCGGGATGAAATCCTTTGCCTATCATTCCGCCTCTCCGCCGAGCACCGCCGCTTTTTTCCGCACGACCTCCTGGTGGGCGGCCCATTTTCGGGCCAACGCCTGGCGGGAGTGGCAGATTCCCTGGCAGGATAATCCGGCTCTGTCCGCCCAACAATTTGCGCTTATTTCGGCATCCATCGCGGAGTTTCAGCGCGGTGAATCGTCCGAGGCGCGCAACTATCTTGCGAAGTCGGCCGCCTTTGCAATGGCCGCGCACGAACCGTCTTTTCATGAAGCCTCGGTGCTTTTCGTTGGCGAGGAAAACGAGCACGCCGCCTTGCTCCTGTGTTTCATGAATCTCGCCGGAATCGCACCCAAACAGACCACCTTTTCCGACGGCATTTTCCGACGCATCCGCGCCGTGAGCGATATCGGCTGGTCAAGCCGGGTTCTGATCATCGCCGAACTTGTCGCGCAGGAATATTATCCCTGTCTTCGCGTCATTACCGGCCACCCGGCGCTGCGCCGGGTCTGCGATAAACTCATCCACGATGAATTCGCCCACATCCGGTTTCAAGTGGAGCGCATCGCCCGCGCGGAGGCGGACCGGAGCACGGGAGTGCGGATGCTGCGCGAAGGGCTGCAAACGCTCCTGACACTGGGGGCGGCGCTGGTCGTCTATCGCGAGCATCGCGGAGTTCTCGCTTCGTTGGGGTGCGCGGGATTCGTGGCGCGTGTTTTGCGTCGCAACCACCGGGTGATCACCGCCGTGAGGCGGCTGCACGCCGCCCAATCAGTCGCTGAACGAGCACATCTGCAAAACCGTATGACAGCCGGCGGTTCGCACAAAGCGGTTTGAAACCACCGCATCCCGCGTGCGTCTTTTCGTGCATGAAGCCTCGCCGAGCGTTCCTGTTGGTTGTGCTGTCGGTGTGTTTCTGCGGAATCAGGGTGTGGGCGGCGGATACGCTGGAGCGCCGCACATGGATCGTGGACGGAGTGACGCGCGAGGCATTGGTGAGTATTCCTGCGGGGGCGGGGAAGGAG
>FSTE01000053.1_pt1 | contig 10557 bp, 5 predicted proteins | sample 1637071 | NCBI WGS metagenome assembly FSTE01 (sample SAMEA3914818, study PRJEB12502) | metagenome | biome: forest; material: soil | place: Canada | collected 2010-06-26 | depth 0.1 m
GTCCTTTTGAACCCAGAATGAATACCCTTCGATGGCGAATGCCCGCCGATAAGAAGTGCGCAGATATTCCATAGCCGGGCCGCTGGGGTGGAAACCTGCTTTTAACAGGCTGGCGAGGATGTTGTGCTGAACCACGAAGATTGCGCGGGGAGACGCCTTCATGCGATCGATGATCGCCTGCTGGCGTTCAGGCGTGAGCAGGGAAAACCAGTGGGTGGCGTTGGCTAGCGTGGGGGTGCTGACACCCGACCAAAGATTCAGGCTGAAGCCTCCGGGCAGGCTTAGGAGCATGTCGCCATGGATCCGCGCATTTTCCGTGATGACGCGGAGGGCTGAGGTGATGTTAGATGGCAGCCCGATGTGTTCAGCGCCCGGCAGGGAGAGTGGTTCAAAGTTGCGTTGATTGTTGCGGGAGACATTCAGCAAGATCGCGATCATGCCAAGGGTGACTGAGAGCAAGCCGACCTTCACGCCGCCCCAGACCCGCCGCGAAATTTGAAGGGAACGCTCCGCCAGCACCACATCGAGCGCTTCTTGAAGGCCGAGCGCCATGAGCGGAACCCAAAGGAAGGTGCCCCAGTTGAGCTGGCTGCCTGCGACCGGGTAGGTATGCAGGGATTGAAACACGAAGAGCAGTGCGATCCATGCGCGCGCTTGATCGGCCGGTGAGGCGGGGCCGTTTGATGATCGTAGCGGCCTGACAAAAAGTCCGGCCAACGGCAGCCCGTAAGACAGGCCGATGGCACCTTGGCTAACGGAAAAACAAGGCAGCAGGGTAAGTTGAAACAATGCGACGGTGACAATTCTTAACCAGGCAATGACGAGGATGAGACGTTGGTCATCGGGTCGGCGCACCGAGGCCAATATCAGCCCCAAGGCACCCAAGGCGATGGGGAGCACCGCCGGTCGCCAGCGAACAGGAAAGACATAAATCCCGGGGTGTCTGAGCGGAGCGACGATCACGCCTTCCCACAGCGCCGCCAGACTTGTGCCCCGCGTCAGCGTGAGAACACAGATCACCAGCGTGACACCGAGACCCGTGCCCAAAAACCAGAACCATGCCGAGCGGCCGGCAGGTTTGGCGCGGGCGCCTGATTCTGCTGCGAGCACAGTGCCGACGATGGAGAGCCCCGCGACGATTGCAAACACCTGCACCCAGGGCTCATCAAGCAACGACCGCATCAGCACGGCGGGCAGGCATAATCCGAGTCCGGCGAGCGCAAGCTTCCAATGGCGCGCAAGCGGGGTTGGCGATGCCAGCACCAGCCAGAATCCTGCCGATAGGACCATAAATGCACCGATATTGATTTTGATCAGTCCCAAGACTGCGCCTGCACAACCAACCGTCAGTGCGAATGTCCTGATGCGTCCAGATCTCAAAAGCTCCCAGCCCAGCCACGCCGTGCCGGCAACCAGCACTGCAATGGTGCTGCCCGGGTGCATGGGCTCATGGATCATGATCCACTGGTAAATAAATACATATGCCAGCACGAAAAAACCGAACGCCCAGGAGCCTCGCACTCTCAGCACCAGCAGCGCGCAAAACAGGGCTGAACCCAACCAGTTGACCAGTGTGATCAGACGGCCAACGGTATTGGTCCACTCGAAGCCTATCAGTCGGTGCAACGCATCATAGATATGATAGAATGCCGGTCCATATTGCGTGAAAACCTGATCATAGAGACCGCCGTGCAGCGAGAAATCGCGCAGAGTGATCAAGATGTAGCCCTCGTCGTCGTAGAGCATGAAGGTGCTGAAGAGCAGGCTGTGCCCCGCCCAGATCAAAAAACCGCCCAAGACGATAAACGCGAGAAGTGGGAATGCTCGTTTGATCAAAACCCGCTCCTGCTTTTGACGATGTAGTGTGGGCGGCGTTTAACTTCGTCGTAGATGCGGCCGAGGTATTCCCCGAGCACGCCGATCCCGATGAGTTGCACGCCGCCGAGAAAGAGAACCAAGGTGACCAGCGTGGTGAAGCCGGTCTGGGCGACCTCGATGCCAAGCAGTCGCCGCACGATGAAAAACAGCCCGACCGCGAACCCCAGCGCGGCGGTCACAAGCCCCGCGTAGGTGAGCAGGCGCAGCGGCAGATGGGAGAAACTGAAAACGCCGTCGAGGGCGTAGCGCACGAGCTTGCGAAAGGTGACGGCCGGCGTGCCGGCGGCCCGTTCTTTCCGGTCGTAGAAAATCTCGGCCTGGGGAAAGCCAACCCAGGCGCGCAGGCCGGGGAAAAACCGGTGTTGCTCGGACAGTTGGTTGAATGCCGCCACCGCCGGGCGCCCGAGCAGACCGAAGGTCCCCGTGTTGGACTCGATGGGGAAATCGATCAGCCGGTTGAAAGTCTTGTGGAAAAAATCGAAGCCCGCCCGGCGCAGCCCCGTCTCCTGACGCGAGCGGCGTACCGCCAGGACCACCTGGGCGCCGCCTTGCCAGGCCGCGACCATTTCCGGGATGAGTTCGGGAGGATCCTGCAGGTCGGCATCCATCGTCACCACGGCGTCGGCGGTATCCGCGTGGGCCAGACCGGCGGTGAGCGCGGCCTGATGGCCGAAATTCCGGGAAAAATCGACGAGTTTGAAACGCGCATCGCGGGCGGCCTGCGTTTTGAGCAGTTCAGCCGTCCGGTCCCGGCTGCCGTCGTTGATGAAAATCACGCTCCAATCCATTCCACCGGCCGATGAGAACACGGCTTCAAGCCTGCGCAAAAGCTCGGGCAAGACGGGCTCCTCGTTGAAGACCGGGATGACGATGGCGATGCTGGGTTTGGGATTCACGATGGAGATGCGGAGAGGGTGTGCGGTTTAAGCGGGATAAATCAAGTGCGGCGCGGTTGCGGGCCGCGAGTCGCGCATCGTAGCCAGATAGCAGTGGAGACGAGGACGATCAAGAGTGTCGCCAAGGGCACGGCCAAGCTGGGCAGGCTATCGCGTAAAAAAGAGGTGCCGGTGACATGTTTCAAGGAGGCGTTCAGACCGGAAACCCCATACTGAATGGCCGCCTGCATGGGCCGCACGGCTAGCCATGCCCGATCTGGATCGCGTGACTGCAAGGCGTAGTGCAAGCCGATGTTCACGACGGCGTCCCAAATCAGTCCGAGACCCAGAATCACGCCTCCAACCCGGCCGATGCGGTCGATCCGGGCGGCGAGACAGGTGAGCCCGAGTAGACTGATGGGTTGCAGGCAAATGTGGGCGAGCCCCCATTCGTCCCTGGCGCCGGCGGCAGCAACCCCGAGAATGATCGTGAGCGCGAGGGCGGACAACACCCATGTCGAACGTGTGGCAACCGGCTGATTTTTAGGATCGCGGGACTGACGGTTGAAATACGAACAGGCCAGCGCGATCAGGCCGCCGGTGCCAAGCAGCGCGGGAAGGTTCACTTGATTGATGAGAAAAAAGTAATCGCGAAACCAACCGATGCGCGTCGGCTGGTCGATGAGCGCGTAGTTTACGGCGCGCAAAGGGTGGGGAACGAGGGTGTCGCGGAGGTTGGCCGCGATTTTGACGAGTTGCGGCCCCCAGCCGTGCGTGTCGCTGGCCATCACCGTGGAGTTACTCAGAAACGTGCCGGCCGGGCCGTAGTGCAGCAGGGCCCAGCCGAACCACAGGCCGAGCAAAGGGGTTACCACGAGCAGCCCCGCGAGCGCTTCGACGCCCAGAACACGAAAGGCTTTCGCCTGGAGCCGCCAGAGCAGCCACCAGCCGGCCAGCACGATGCAATACGGACCGGCGGAATAATGGGTGAGCAGCGCTGCGGTGAGTGCTGTCGCCGCCAAGACGAAGGGCGTGCGACTTGCCGGCCGGTCCAGCGCGTCGAGCAGAAAGTGAGCGCCGACCAGCACGAAGAACGCCGCCGGCAGCTTGGTCCACGCATAGGTCGAGTTTTGGGTGAACGAGGGATTGAGCATCAACAGCAGCGCGAGTATCGGCAGGTGATTCGCGCCTCCGCCCAGTCGCCGGAAAAAAAGCGCGAGCGGGAAAAAAACCAGAGAACTCCATAACGCCAGCACCGCCTGACCGCAGGCAAATACGTTTTGGGTGAGGGCTTGGAATCCGGCGGTGACGACGTTGGCCAGCGGCGGCCGAGCGGGCAGCAGGTAGTCGCCCACAAAATTAAAGTTCAAACTCCAGTGGTCGTGAAAAAAAAGCGCGCGTTGGTGATGCTCAAGCCAGTCGCAGCCCCAGGCCCCGCCGCTGTAGCTGCGGATGGTGGCGGTCAACGCCTGGGTCCAGGCCGCCACGAGCAGCCAGCCGATGAGGGACTGGCGGGCGTTTGGGTTGCTCCATATGTTTCGTATGGCCCCAGCTTGGCTGCTCAATCCGATCAAGCCCGCAGCCGGCGCAAGCGTGAACCACCACCAGGAAAGGCCCGCGGCATAAATGCCAAACGCCAGCACGAAACTCGCCACGAGGCCTATCATTGCCGCGGCGGTCACCTGTTCCAAGGCGTCTTCGGTGAGACGCAGCGCCAGCGGCAAACCGAACCCGAATACCGTGCAGCCGAAACATACCAGCAGAAGGAGGTAGTTGGCCAGGCTCATGGGGCGGTTTGGGCGTTTTTGTAAAGATGCCACATGCCGATCTCGGTTGGCGGCTGTTCGACCGGACGGATGTTGAGGGCCAAGCCCCAGTCGGAATTGCCCGCAGGGAGGGCGGTGATCAGCCAGTGATCGGGAAGGTGGGCGTCCGCGTGGTCGTATGTCAGCGGAAAGCCTGTGATGAAGCGGACATATAATCCGTCCTCGGCGTGATAAAATTTACCTTCGGAATAAACGGTGATGAGGGGATTCCATGGAAACCAGATTTGTCCGGGGAGCTGGCGGGCGATCGATTCGCCCTGCTTGAGGTGCGTGGTTAGCGGCAGGAGGGGGCGTAACGGGGCTGCGATTACACGCAGACCCACAATGGCCACCACCAGTCCGGCCGCGATCATGGATGTCCTGAGCGCATAGGGTCCGGTTCGGCGGGCGCCTTCGAAGAAGGCGAGCATCAGCGGCGGGAGCAGGTAGTGCAGTCCTTGAATGGAATTGAGGGTGCCGCCGAGCGTGAGGATTCCTGCGAGACCGCCTGGAAGCACGCAGCACCACGTCAATGAAGGCAGCAGCAGCGGAGAATCCGTGCGCCAGACATGGCGTCTGAAAAATATCAGCACGGCGGCGGGGGCGAGCACGTGCACTGCGAGCAACGGGGCCAGATCCAGCAGCCGTTTCACCGTCTCCTGGGTCCACGGAAGGTGACCCGGCACCAGGACAAGATTGAACCAAAGCTGGTGCGGGCCAAACCACGCGATGGCTGCGGCCAGCAAGCCGGCCACCATCGTGCTTGCGCGCACCGCGTGGACGAGGCTGGCGCGCGGGCCGGCGATCCAGGCGAGCCAGAGGCATTGTGCCAGGATGATCCCGCCCGAGGTTTGTTTGCACATGACGGCGCCGGCGGTCGCAAGCGCGGCGAGCCAACCCCGGGTTGCGGAAGGCGCGCCGCCGGTTCCGCGCATCAGCACGAGATTGGAGAGCAATCCGCAGGCGACGGCGTAGTTGTCGGCCTGGATGTATTGAAAGCTGGCGGCCGGCCAGAGGGCCACGCAGGTCGCGAATGCCAGCACCCGTTCGCAGACGCCCAGCTTGGCGGGGCTGCAAGCGCACACGAGAGCCACCACGCCGGCGGTGAAAAACAAATTGATCGCGCCCCCTGTCAGCAGCGCGGACGCGGTGTCATGCGCAAAGGTGGCCGGCCACAAAAGCAAGACCGGCAGCGGCCCATATATCCAAGTGGTGACCGCCCCGACGTTCGGCGAAGGGTAAACAGGCAGTCCGTGGGCGAGCAGGAAGCTGGGTTCCAGTCGCACGTCGTTCCAGGCGGAAAGGGGGAAGAGGCAAAAACAGATCCACAGCCAAAAGGTCGCCGCGCAAACGGCCAGAGCGATGCACAAGCGCTCGGTTGGGGAGGATGGCGGACGGAGGGTCATTTTAATGCGGGTGGTAGTTGCACCGGCGCGGCCAGATCATAGATGGCAATGGAATTGGCCCGCGCATACGGGACGGTTTTTTCCACCAATGTTTTTAAAAACGGATGTCTTTTGATCGTCACCTGGGCGACCGGATCATCGATGGTCAGCGCGATCCAGCGCACATTGTTACGCCGGAGCACATCCCGACACTCTGCAAAGGACAGGGAGTCGTTGAAGCATGGATTCGCCGCCGGGCTGAACACCATGGTTGCACGGCCTCCCAGTTTCTTGATCAGGGTGTGCGCGGTGGGGGAGTCCACGATCACGATACAATCCCGCGTCCTGACCGCCAGAAAGGCCCATACAGGATGATACGTAATCACGTCGGTGAACTCTTGCCAGTCCCGCCAGGGGGTGAACGTGTAGGGCAACGGGGGAGTGCGTGGTGTCGTCGGCAGCAACCAGGCCCGGCGTGCCGCATCCGCCGAAAACACAAGCGCCAGCGCCAGTCCCGCCCAGCGAAGCCGCCGGAAAGTTCCCAACCAGCCGCAGAGCGCGGCGCAGACGGCCGCCATCGGCGTCAGCACCCGCATCGAGTAGTTCCAGCCACCGCCGGTTAACGGCAGCGACCAAAGCCAAAGGCCGCAAATCAAGACGATGGCCACGAACGGCAGCCAGCGCCTGGACTTCAACATGATCAGCCCGGCCAGCGCGCCCGGGAAGGACAGGCCGACGATGATCAGGATATTGCATGCAAGCAGCCGTTCATTATGCAGGCCCGATCCCAAGCTCCAGTAGGAGGCGATCACCTTCATGGTTTCCGTATAAAAGGCGTTGGTCGGAAAGAGTCCGCCCAGATTATTGGAATAGAGCGGATTGCCGGTCAGGATCCAGTTGCGCACATACCAGGGCCCCGCCATCAGCGCGGCGGCGGCGCTGTAGGCGAGGAGAGTCCGGCGTCCCGCCGGGGAAAGCATGAAAACCGCCCCGCCAAGCAGCACGAAGGCCAGTCCATATTCGCGCGACAAGGCGCCGATGCCCGCCGCCAGGCCGGCGGCCACGGCCATTTTCCATGAGGGCTGTTCCCGGTGTTTGATGCAGAAATAAACGAGCGCGGTGAGGGAGAGCGCGGTGAGTCCGGTTTCCTGGCTGGTGCTAATTCCCCAGAGCAACAGGGAAGAGGTTGCGGCGACGGCGACTGCGGGCCAGCCGGCGTCGCGTCCCCAGAGCGTGCGCGCCAACATAAAAATAGCCGCGCCAATCAACCCGGCTTCCCCGAGGGTCCGGCCGACGATCAGGGCGGGATCCGAGCTGCCGGTCACCAGATAGATCCAGAAATTGAGCAGGGCCACCAGCGGCGGAATGCCGTCGCACCAGGCGAAGATCTCGAAATGCGCGGCGGTGACCGGCGGATAAAAATCGAGATTTTGATACGCCAGAATTTTCTGCGCCAACCCATCCCACCGGAAGGAATTGTCCCAGCCGTTGATCGGGTCGACCACTCCGCGAATGCCGATGGAAATCAGGGCGAAAAGCGGAGGGATAACCCAAAGCCAGTTTAACCTTTCGGGGAGCCAGGGTTCGTTGGCGGTCACGGTAAGAGGCTTTCTCCACGTCCAGCCGCATGCACACACGCTCAGCACCGCCCAGGTTGCCAGAAGATGCGTCCGGTCCAGCGGCACGCGGAAGGCATTCAGGATCAGGACGAGATTAAGCCAAAGGGCGCAGGAAATGAAGAACCCGGTCAGGACCGGCGCATCCCAGCCCAAGCGTCGGGCCACCTGGACGCCAGGTAGCATGAAGGCAATCAGGGCGACCGGCAGACTGATCCATGCGGTAATCATGAGTTCGGGGCGGAATCAGGGTTGCGGGGATTGGAGGGGTGTAGCCTGCCGCCGCAGCACGAGGAAGACGGCGTCGAACGACAGGTATGCACGGCCGGGAAGCAAGTCGATCGCGTCGATCGCAGACTGTGCATCCCAGACTTTCTCGATTCTATAATTCCCGAGGACGTGAGCCTCGTCGCAAACCAGATATTCCTGGGGGCGAAGCACGATCCAGTCGGGTTTCAAATAACCGATCATGCCGGTGAATTTCAGTCCGCGGGTGCGCCGTGCCTCCACCACTTCATGCGAACTGAGGCCGGGGTAATCAAGCATCTTGAGCTGTGAGTAATAGCCGATGTAACCTAGGCATTCGAGCATGACGGTGTCGCCCGGTTTGGCGTGGGAGGCCAGCCAGAGGCCGATCGCGTGCCGGTTGCCGTCCTCGATGAGGCGCTGTTGCTGGCGTGTTTGCCAGGCGCTGAGTCCCAGGCCGGCGGCAAGCATAAGCATCACGATGACGGCACCGCTGCGGAGCAGCCGGCGGCCGAGACTTTGGGGTTTGAGAGCATTTAGACATGTCTCAACGCCGCATCCCAGCGCCATGGCCCCGCCCAGAATCCACACGGGCAGATACCACGGGAAAAGCGGGATCGCCTGCAGATAAAAGCTGCCGATGAAAACCATCAGCGAAGCAGCGCGGCCCACCCGGTTCACCTTTGGAAAAAGCCAGAGAAAGCCGGAGACTATGGCCATGACGGTGAAGAGGGAGATCAGCATGGGCGGCCAGCCGCCGAAAGTGGAGTAGATCGGGGCGAACAACTGGTTCATCGACGAATCGCCGGTGATGTATTTGAACGGCGCCGAGAACAGGTAGCCCGGGAAGGAAATTTTCGGGGACAAGCCTGCCTTCGCGATGATCGTGTTGGGCACGGGCGAGCCGTAATACCACCACGCCCAGGCGACCCAAGGGCCGTAGATCGCGGCGGCCCAGGCCAAGGCGCGCCCGATTGCGCCCAACGTCTTTCCGTCAGCCGAGGCACTCGCGGGCCGGATGAAAACCAGCGCTCCCAGCATCAACGCTCCCGCCGGAACGAAGGCATCGGGTCGCGTCCACATCATTCCGGCCAGGGCGAGCCCGAGTCTGAAAACGCGGATTCCATCCGGTCGCGTCATCTCGGAGAAGGTCATCATGCAAAAAAACAGGAGCAGGCCCGTCTCCATGCCGTTGATGGTGAAAGCAACGGCTGTCGTGCTGCTCAGCAAGATGATCAGCGATATCCAGCGGGCGGGCGTGCCCGCGCCGTGGACTCGCAGGATGGACCACATCATTCCGGCGGCCCCGGCAAAGGCGGTGCTACTGATGATGCGAAACAGCCAGAGCGCGGCCGTGTCCGAATGCGTGAGCCAGCTCAGCGCCGCCGGCAGAAGCACGCCCAGCGGCGAGGTGAACGTGTGCAGGCGTTCGCCTATCTGAAAAACCAGTCCGTGCCCCTCGGCCAGGTTTTTGCTCGCGCGGAAGGTGATGTAGTAATCCTCCCAGACGTTTTGGGTAAAAAGCGCGAACACCATCGGCACCGAGAAGGCGAGGGCCAGAAGCCAGCCCGGGTTTCGTTTGGCTGATGGATTGGTTTCTGTGGTCATGGATTTGACGGTCATCTTCACGGATAGCCGTTTCAACGGAGAGAGTCGGGCGCGGCGGGAGTTTGTTTCAAGAGCACCGTGATCATTTCCACGTCATAGACCGAGATCACCCTGCCCATTGTTACGGCCTTGAATTTGTTTTGAAGGAGTTCCCTGAAAAAGGGGTAGTGGCTGGCAAATTCCTCGTTGAGGGGGCTCCCGTCGATCCAGATGATAAACCGGATGTTTCGCTGCCTTAACCTGGCGATGACATCGGCGAAAGCCGTGTGCTGGTCGAACATGCAGTCTGCACGCGGACTGAACAGCGGGACGGCATTCCCTCCTTCGCGGCGGATCAGCGTATGGTTGAGGGGATGGGCCGTCACGATGGCCTTGCCTTGTGCTGCTTGCGATAAGACCGCCCATGGGCCGGGAGCTTCCAGTTGTTGCATCTCTTGCTTGGATATGGCCCAATTGTGGAACGAAAGATTCCATGGGCTGATCAGCGGGTAGGCAGGTAAATGCCAGGATCTTCTGGCGGCATCGACTGAGACAACCAGCGCCAGCGCACCGCATGCCAGTCCTGCTTTTGCAGGGAGCTTGGCAAAGTTGCCGGCGAGAATCGCGGCGATGGCGACCATCGGGGACAGCACGCGCATGGAGTAGATCCATCCGCCGCCCGACTGTCCTATGGCCCATATCCAAAGCAGGCCGACCGCCAATCCCGCGAACACCAGGGGCGCGCTTTTGAGACGGAGGCGACAAACGCCCGCCGCCGCCGCGATCAAGACCGCCCCAAGTAACACGATGATCGAGATCACCAGAGCGTGCAGATTTTCGGGATGGGCGGAAAGACAGCCGGTTTTATACGTAGCGACCATGAAGGCTTGGTAAACCGGGTTCACCGGGAAAAACCCGAGCACATTCATGCTGTAGAGGGGGTTTCCGGTGATCCAGGCGTTGCGCAAATACCACGGTGCGGAAAGGGCGACCGCCACCATCAGGAACCACGCGACACCCGGGCGCAGCGATTTTTGCGACAGAAGGATGAACGCTCCGATGATGATGTAGGCCAATCCGTATTCACGGCTCAGCGCACCCGCCGCCGCCGCCGCACCCGCCCAGACCACGTCGGAAATACGGCGGGACTGCGCGTAGGTATGCA
>FSTE01000132.1_pt1 | contig 10422 bp, 3 predicted proteins | sample 1637071 | NCBI WGS metagenome assembly FSTE01 (sample SAMEA3914818, study PRJEB12502) | metagenome | biome: forest; material: soil | place: Canada | collected 2010-06-26 | depth 0.1 m
CACGCCGGCGGCGACTTCCGGATTCATCGCCGCACGGAATGCGATGTGGCCGCCGATGCAGATGCCCATGACGCCGAGTTTGCCGGTGGAGGCAGCGTGAGTTTTCAAGAAGGCGAGCACGGCGCGGGCGTCGGCGTCGTAGGCGGAAAGCTCCTTGTCGGTTTTGAGGCGGTTGCCCAGATCGGCGCCGGCCTGGTCGTAGGCGAGAACGGTGCCGGCGGGTAGGAATTCGTGGTAGATTTCCGGGACGGCGACGAGGAAGCCATGACCGGCGAGAAACGCGGCGGTGCGCGCGATGGGGCCGGTCATCTGAAAAATTTCCGAGTAAAGCACAATGCCGGGGTAGCGGCCGGGAGCGGCGGGGCGGAAGAGATGGGTCCGCATCGGACCGTTGGGTGTGGGGATGTCGATGGCTTCGGTTTCGCGGAGGGTCATGGGGAAGGAAGTTCAGCGAAGGGTTGGGGTCATGGCAAACCCTGCGCAGCAAAACGGACCCGCCCGAAATATGTCACGTAATACGTGACAATCGATTTAAAGTTGTTGGTTTTACTATGATTAAATGAAAAATAGTTTGTCACGTATTACGTGACAAATGGATTGATGAGGATGAGGGGAGATGCGAGTTGAGGGGTTGCGCGGGGCGGCGAAGAGCTTAGCGTGGGGTATGGCTTCGGCGGTTTTGCCCAATATTCTGTGGATCGTTACCACGCAGTGGCGGGCGCAGGCGTGCGGTTATGCGGGCGACGTGAATGCGCGCACGCCGTGTATCGATGCGCTGGCGAAGCAGAGCGTGAATTATGCGCAGGCGGTGACGCCGCATCCGTTCGGGCCGTTTGCACGCGCGGCGATGCTCACCGGCGTGCCGTCGCCGGAGAACGGCGTGCGCGACTACTACGATCCGCTGCCGCCCGGTGCGCGGACGATTGCTCATGAGATGAAGGAGCGCGGCCACGCGACGGCGTTTTTTGGAAAGTGGCATTTGGCCGAACGCGACCGCCATGCGCCGCTGGTGGGCGAGGCGCATGCGCGGATGATCGTGCCGCCGGAGGCGCGCGGCGGATTTGAATTTTGGGAGGGTTTTGAGAGCGGGTTTCTCTTGAATAATCCCTGGATGCACGGGTCGCGGCTGCCGGAGCCGGTTCAGTTTTTGGGTTATCAAAGCGATGTCGTCTGCGAGCGGGCAGCGGAAAAGTTATCAGAGTCTGAGCAGCCGTGGTTCGCGGTCGTCAGCTTGGAGGCGCCGCATCCGCCGTATGATGCGTCGGCGGCTGGCGTGAAGAGGCGCCTCGTCGTTTTGCCAGCGAATGTGCCGGAGTCCGCGGCCGAGCAGGCGCGGCGAGAGCTTGCGGGCTATTATGCGCATATCGAGGCGACCGACCGCGCCGTCGGCCGGTTGCTGGCGGCGTTGCCCGATGATACAGTCGTGGTGTTCACTTCGGTGCATGGGGACATGCACGGGGCGCACGGCTTGTTTCGAAAAGGCTGGCCGCATGAAGAGAGCGTGCGGGTGCCGCTGCTGGTGCGGGGAGCCCCGGGTTCAAATCCCGGCACCTCGTCGGAGGAGACGGTTTCACTCGTTGATTTGCCGGCGATGACGCGGGCGTGGGCGGAGGGGCGCGAGTGGCGCTGCGAACGCGATTACGCGGCGATCTCGATGCCGAGCGTGGTGGCGCTGCCGCACCAATGCGACCGCGTGTGGCATGGCGTGCGATCGGCGACGCGAAAACAGATTTTCAACGCCGATGGTTCGCCATGGCTGGAGTTTGACCTGGCGAACAATCCGCTGGAAATCACAGTTTAGGCGTTGGAAAAGGAGCAGACGTTCTGCCGGGTTTGGCTCCGAAGTGGCGGCGGATGAAATCGGCGATCTCGAAGAGTTTCACGGGCTTGGTGATGAAGCCGTTCATGCCGATTTCGAGGCAGCGGTCACGGTCGCTGGGCATGGCGTTGGCGGTGAGCGCCACGATGCAGGGCTGGCGGTCGAGGGGCAGGGTGCGGCGGATGCGGCGGGTCGCTTCCATGCCGTCCATCTCGGGCATCTGCAGATCCATGAAAACGAGCTGATAGTTGCCGTTGGTGATGGCTTTGACGGCTTCGACGCCGTTGGCCACGGCATCGGCTTTGTAACCGAGGCGGTCGAGGAAGCGCAGGGCGACCTTCTGGTTGACGGGATTGTCTTCGGCGAGAAGCACGCTGAGGGGAAATTCCTGCGCGAGGTTGAGGGTTTCGACTTCCTTGCCGGATGAAGTTGCGGTTGTCGGGGAGGAGAAGAGCGCGTTCAGAGCCCGGGCGAGGGCGAACGTGCGCAGGGGTTTGACGGCCGAGGTGAACGGCGTCTGGACCGTCCAATCGGGAAGCGGGAATTGCGCCGAGGGGAGGAGTCCGAGGACGGGGATCTTGCGACTGATGAGCAGAGACTGCGGGGTCGTGCCATCAGCGGCCGGGTCGATATCCATGTCGAGGATGACGGCGACCGGCGCGGAGGGACCTTGCACGATCTCCGCCAAGGCTTCGGTCGTGGTGGCGGTGAGCGTTTCAATGCCGGCGTTGCGGAAGAAAGTGGTGAGCCGCCGCAGGGTGATGGCGTTGTTGTCGGCGCAGAGGACCGGGCCTTTTCCCAGAGACTCGGGCAGCGGGAGGCGGGCCGGGGCGCTGTCTTCGACGGCTTCGACCTGCAGGGTGATGGTGAACGTGGAGCCGTTGCGGACGTCGCTATGCACGCGGATGGAACCTCCCATGAGGGCGCAGAGCCGCTGGCAGATGGCGAGGCCGAGGCCGGTGCCGCCGTATTTGCGGGTGATCGAGGAATCGACCTGGGAGAAGGGTTTGAACAGGCGGTCAAGGCGGTCAGCCGGGATGCCGATGCCGGAGTCGCGCACCGCAATGGAAATCATGCGGTGCCCCGGCCGGAGCAGGGTGGGATCAACTTCCAGAGGAAGGGAGACCTCGATGGAAACGCTGCCGCTCGGGGTGAACTTGATGGCGTTGTTGACGAGGTTGGTGAGCACCTGGCGAAGGCGGTTGGCGTCGCCGATCAGCAGGAGGGGGACGGCGGGATCGATGTCGTAGACGAGTTCGATCTTGCGCGTGGACGCCTGCACGGCGAACAGGTCGAAGGTCTCCTCGATGGAGCTGACGAGTTCGAACGGCTGGTGCTCGATCTCGAGTTTGCCGGATTCGATCTTCGAGAAATCGAGGATGTCGTTGATGATGGAGAGGAGGGCTTCGCCGCTGGTGCGGATGGTGCTGACCGAATCGCGCTGCTCGGGAGTCATCGGAGTGTCGAGCAGGAGGCTCGTCATGCCGATTACGCCGTTCATGGGCGTGCGGATCTCGTGCGACATGGAGGCGAGGAACTCGCTCTTGGTGCGGGAGGCGGTGTCGGCCTCGGCCTTGGCGCGGCGGAGGGCGTTTTCCGTCTCGACGCGGGCGGTGATGTCGGTCTCGACGGCGATGAAATTTTCGAGCACACCCTTTTCGTTGCGCACGGGCTGGATCTCGAGCTGGAGGTGGTATTTGCGTCCGGATTTGGAGTAGTTGACGACCTCGGTGGAGAGGACTTCACCCTTGGCGATGGCGAGTTTGATGCGGCTGAGGGTTTCGCGGTTGGTCGCGGTGCCGGCCATGAGTTCGAGGGGTTTTTTGCCGATGATCTCCTTGAGGGTGTATTCCATCACGCGCTCGAAGGATTCGTTGACCCACTCGACCGCGCCGTCGGGCGTGCCGATGAGCACGAGGTTGTCGGTGCGGCTGGCCACGAGGGAGAGCTTGCGGGCGGCGGCCTGGCTGCTGCGGAGGGCCTGCTCGGATTCCTTGCGGACGGTGATGTCCTGGAGGGTGCCGACGATGCGCGCGGGCTCTCCGGAGGCGTTGTAGGCGACGGTTTTCGAACGGGCGTAAAACCAGCGCCATTCGCCGGCGGCGGTGCGCATGCGGTATTCGGGGTCAATGAAATCCTGGCTGCCGCCGAGCTGGCGTGCGAGGGCCGCGCGGTAGTCGTTCAGGTCGTCGGGGTGCACCAGCGCCTGCCAGGCTTCGGGGGTGGAGACGGTGTCGGCGGGCGGGCGGCCGAGCATGAGGGAAAGACCGACGCTGTGTTGGAGTTCGTTGGTGGCGAGGTTCCACTCGAAGATGCTGATGGAGGTGGCGTCGAGGGCGATGCGCAGGCGTTCGTCGGAGACCTTAAGCATGGTCTCGATGCGGCGGCGCTCCTCGTTTTCTCCGCGCAGGCGGCGGTTGGAGGTTTCGGCAGAGGCGAGGCTGGCGCGGGCGGTGCGGGCGAGGTGGATGCTCAGGCCGAGGAGGAGGGTGATACCCAAGCCGGCGGCGAGGGAGATTTCCGGAAGGGAGCGTTGGTTTTGGCGGAGGAACTCCGCCGTCGGCGCCATGACGATGCGGATGCGGCGGTTTTCCAGGGTGAAGATCGACGAGAGGGCGAGCGGATGCTTGTCGGCGCTCTCTATTCCGGGAATGGAGTCATACAGATTCTGGTCGCCGATGTAGACCTCGCAGTGGTGGTTAAGGGTGATCTTTGTGCGCTGGTCGATGGATCCGAAAAACTGCCGGTAGGTAAACGTGGCGCCGATGAAGGCGACAGGGGTGCGGGTACGGTAGATGGGCGAGTAGATGACAAAGCCCTCGCCCCGGCCGCTCAGGGTGAGAGAGCTGGAGACGACGGGCTCGCCGTCGTGGGCGGCGAGTTCAAGGGCGTCGCGGCGGGGCGGCTGGCTCAACTGGTTGAAACCGATCAGGGCCTCGTTGCCGGCAGTAGGCCAATACCATTGGGTCATGCCGTCGGGCGTGATGCGCGCGAGTGAGCGCGCCCCGGGGGCATCGATCATCCAGGTGGCGGCATCGGCCTCCCATACCGGGGACTCACCGTCGTTGACCCAGCGGCGGCCGATGCGTTCGAGCGCGGCGCACTGTCGTTCGAACTCCAGGTTGATGGCGCTCGCGAAGCTGTTGATGGCGATCTGGCCGGTGGTGCTTAGGTAGAGGACTTCACGTTCACGCAGGCCGGCCCAGAAAACCAAGGTGAGCAAACCGCAGGTGGCCACCACGGGGACCGGCAGCCAGTTGGGGGCGCCGGCCTGCACGGAGTGGTGTTCGCGCCAGGCGATCGCGAGCAGGGTGAAACCGGTGAAGAGCAGGAGCAGGGCGATGCTTGGAGGCAGGCTGGTGGCGGAGCCCCAGCGGTAGGCCACGGGCATTTTCAAGGTATAACCAAGCAGGGTGATCATTCCCGCCGCTCCAAGCAGTGAGCCCAGCAATGCGAAGCCGGGAATGCGGCCGCGTTGCGAACGTGAGAGGGCCAGCCAGGAAACCAAGCAGCCAACCAAGATCAGCGCCAACGCGACCAGGGGAGGCATCGGTTCATTGCCGATTACGGAATTGGAGGAAAAAAGGCCTGCAAATCCTGATTCGATGTCTTGGACGAATTCCAAGCGGGCGGGAATCAACGATATGGCGCCAAGCAGGATGACGGACGTCGCGAGCCAGGCGGCTTGGCGAAGCCCTCGTTCGACCGCGATGATCACAGCCGCAAGCAGGCCGAAGGCAAAGGTCGCGGAGTAAAACCAAGCTTCAGGTTCGCTCTGGCCCGTCGTCGCGAGGTCGAGCGGATTGAGTCCGTTGAAAAGAGCCAGCACCGCCAAAACAATGCTCACCGCTGCAAACGCAACGACTGTGCGTTGCGTCCAAGACATGCGGGGTGAAAGCACGGGATGGATCATCTGGGTGTTTCACCCTAAGTGGTGCCGGGTGTGCCGTGCAATGGCATTTACGCGACCTGCGTGAATTCCTTGGGGACCAAAAGAAGCCCGCCGCGCGGGGTTTACGGACTAGCGGGGGCGGGCTGGAGAGTCGGCCCTCCGAAGAGGCTGCGTAAAAAATTGGTGGGCCCGTAGACGAAGACCCATTCCGGTGCGGTCAGCGTGCCCAGCAATTTGACTTCAAGGGCGTTGGAGAACGGGATGCTCACGAGTTTGAGGGGGCTGATCAGGATGGATTTGCTCTCGTCGAGGGGGAATAGCTTGGCCTTGAAATCGAGCTGGTGGTCCCGAAGGCCATAGTCGCCCTTGGCGTCGATGGCGGCGGTCGGTCCGGTTATTTTGAGAGTGCCAAACTTAAGGAGGGGTCCGTCGACGGCAAACTCGGCGTTGAGCTTGTCGAGGGAGAAGCTGCTGAAGTTGAGGATGACGGTTTTTTTGAGCAGTTCGGAGAGCACGCCGAACAGGTTGATCTGGCCAAGGTCGGCGCCGGTGATGTCGGCCGTGCCTTTGCCGGTGAAGCCGTAGAAATCGTTGTAAGGTCCCTGGGCGTTGAGCGTGAGGTTGAGGCGTCCGCTTTCGAGCCGCTGGCTCATGGTTTTTTCGCCGGGCTTGGGCTTGGCCTCGGGCGTGAAGTTGAGCGTGCGGATCGTCGCGCCGAGGTTGGCGTTGGCCAGCGCGAAGTCGAACGACACCCGGCGGTCCTTGCCGTCTCCCCATACCTTGGCGGAGCCGGTGGCGCGTCCGTCGGAGAAGCCCAGGGCCAGCGCGGGCAGATCCAGCTCCCCGTTGTGATAGCGGGCGGTGAACACAAGGTCGGAGAGGGGGAAGCTGTGAAAGTTAACCGCGCCGGTCGAGCTGAGGGTGATGTCGATTTCCTGATGGGCGCCTTCGGGCGAGGCGGGGCTTTCGACGTGTCCGGACAGCTTGAGCTGCGGGGCGTTGACGAACTGGTAAGGCGAGAAGAGTTCGGAGGCGTCCTTGCCGAAAAGCTGCTCCATCGTGCCGAGCGGCAGGCTGGAATCCACGGAGAAGACCATGCGGCTCCAGGTATTTTGATCGAGGTTGGTGAGGCGCGTGAACGATCCCTTGGCCGCCTGCGCACCCTGCTCGACCTTGAAGTAAATGATATCGTCCCACTGGGGGCGGACGAAAAGGCGCGTGCTCACGTGATCGAACGCCGCGCCCCGCAGGCCGGTGGCGGCGCCTTCCGCCTGCACGAAGACGCGGGTCGCCTCGAGCGAACCCCAGCGGCCGGAGACATCGACGTCGGCCACGGGCACGGACTTGGAGAAATCAAAGTCGCTCCAGAAATGCGTCCACCAGTCGTGGAACCAGCCGGCGATGCCGTCGGGCCGGAGACCGCCCGTGAGCAGGAAACGGAAATCAAAGGTGGCCGTATCCATCTCGTAGAGACCGTGCGCGAGGCTTTTGCCCTGGCGGAGCACGAGGTTGTCGCAAAGCACATGGCCGTCGCGGTAGGTGAACTCGGCGCCGGTCTCGTTGAGCGCGACTCCGCCAACCATCACGGGGCCGCTGTGCAGCCGGCCTTCCGCCCGCTCCAGTTTCCAGCCTGGCAGAAAGGTGGCGGATGCGTGGAGCGGGGCGGGCACGGCCGGGATGAGCAGCGCGGCCAGATCGTGCTTGGCCAAATCGCCGGCCAGGCCAAGCAGAGCGCGGTCAACCCGTCCGTCCAGTTCCACGCGGCCTGAAGCTTGTTTAAGGTCGAGCAGGGCGCCGGCCTGCCAGGGAGAACCGGCGAGCACGGTGCACAGGTCGGCCGTCAGCAGGCCATCCTTGCGGGGGATGATCGACATGCTCGCCGGGCCGCTCTCCACGTTATGCGAGCGCACGGAGGCGAACTGGAGGTCGAGCCATTTGAGGGCGAAGGGTCCGGTGGGGCCGCGCAGCAGGCCCAGCAGGTTGAACCGGAGTTCTCGCACCGTTGCGATGTCGGGCACGTTGAGCGAGGCGATGCGGCCATCGCCGCGGACCATGGAGGAGGAGTTTCCGCCAAGGGGCATCTCGGCATTGATGATCAACGCGCCGGTGACCTCGCCTTTTAGTTCGGGAATCGTGGCGAGATTCAGACTGTCGGCGCGGAGCGTGGCGCGAAGGATCGCGATACGGTTGTCCGTCGGGATGAGATCGATATCCAGAGTGGGCGATTCAAGCGCGGCGAGCCGCGCGATGAGGGCGGGGGCCTCCCGTCCCGATCGCAAGTAAGAGGACACGAGTTCGTCAATGAATGTGGACGAGGTGGTGTCCGTTTCCCGCTGAGCGGGGAGCCGCAAGGAGCCGTTGACGCTGATGGACAGGCCGGCGATCCGGCCTGTGAGGTGGTCGATCCGGAGCAGGGGGCCTCGAGGCACCAGGGTGAAGGCGACGTTGTTGACGAGCGTCTCGTCCTCGCCGGAAGGCGACAGCATTGCAGGCAGGTGAAAATCGACCCCGGAGGCGCTTATTGATTCGACGTCGAGGCGGCGGATGACGAGGTCCAACGGGTCCAGCTCAACGTAGACCGAGCGGGCGGTGATCAGCGGTGTGGGGGTGGATGCCGTGCCGAGGGCGACTTGCTCCAACAGGACGCGCCCGGAAAAATCGAAGGTGGCCTTGGCGAAGGTGACCTGGAATCCATTTTCCGCGAGCTGATGTTCGATGAGCCGGCGGATGGGGGCGGGCAACGACAATTCGTGCACATGAAGCACGTAGAATTCCAGACACGCCGTCGCGATCATCAACAGCCAGAGACTCCACAGCACCATGAGGCAGCACTTGCGGGTGCACCAGAGGCCGGCCTGCCAGATGGAGCGGAGGAGTTTCATGGGAACGCGGCCCTCAGTCGTTCTTAGGGCGCGGCCGCAGGGACGGGCGAGGTTTGCGTCGTGGCGGCGGGGACGGCGGGCTCGCCGGGATCGCGCGGACCGTAAGTGAGGGTCCAGAGCGCGTCGAGCAGCGGTTGCTCGACCTCGAAGACGACGTTGAACTCGGGGGAGCCCGCGAGTTGGGTGCCGCCGCCGACGCGTTCGCTCAGGGAGAGGGTGCTGACGGTGGTTTGTCCGCTCGCGCCTCCTCCGAGGGATATGATCGTTTCGAGTTTATATTTCCACGGCTTGGGTTGGCCGTCGACGAGGGTGGTCGGGGTGAAGGTGTCGCTCACGAATTGCTTGGCGCGCAGCGTGCGCAGTTGAACCAGCAGGGTTTCCAATGCTGCGCGCTTGGCGGCTGGTTCGGCGGCGAGCGCGGTGGTCCACGTCTCACCGGCGGCGAGTTGACGGGAGTAAACGGGAGCGGAGCCATCGGTGGCGGTCAGATTGAGGCCGGTGATCTGCGCGCCTTCGGGAAGCGTGCGCAGGGTGCGTTCACGGTAGAGTCGCGGGGCCACGGGGAGTTCGCTGAGCGTGTCTTCGGGCACGGCGTAGACAAAGGACTGGCCGTCGACGCGGGCTTGGAGAAAGCCGCTGGAGCTGCCGCTGATGGCGAGCAGCAGGGTAACGGGTGGGATTGTGGATACGGTGCCGGCGGTCGGGGCCGGTTGCGCGAAGGAGAGGGTGATTTTGCGCGCGGGGAGGTTGAAGCCCCAGTTTTCAAGGTCGGCACTGGAGGGCGCGTCGCTCAGGAAACCGGACTCGACCTTGTCATCCTTGCCGAGGTGCGGAGTGGCCTGGAGGACGGCGAGGCGTTGGAGCAGGTGATTGACGCGGTCGGTGTCGGCCGGAAGCGTCTGCGAGCCTTGGTCGCCGGTGCGGAGCACGATCTGCCATGATGCTGCGCCGCCCGCCGGGGTGTCCAGCCTCTGGAGGCTGAAGTCCGGGGCGAGAGAGATCGCGGTGACGGCGGCCGGATCGAAATCGAGGATGTGGGTATCGCGAAGCGTCTCCTGCGCCTTGTGCAGGGACTCGGCGAGCCTGTTGGGAATCGAGGTGGTAAACACCTGATCGCGACCCTCGAGCTGCGCATAGAATTCGGTAGCTTCGGCACCGGGCGTGGCGACGGGCTGGCCCACGATGAGGGTCTCGCGGCGGTTGGTGCCTTCGAGGGTTACGCGGAGGGTGGAGTTGTCCAGGCCGGTGCGTTCGGACGGAGCCTCGGCCTTGTTTAAAAAGCGGCCGACGCGCAGGGCGTTGAGGCCGACGACGGAGACCTCGGTGGCTGGTTTGGAGGCGCGGGTGACGATGGGCGCTTCGAAAGACCAGCGCCCCACATCGCGGCGCACGCGCACGCGCACGCTCTTGCCGTCGGGCGCGGGGATCTGCAGGCCGAGCGAACGCACCTCGTAGACGGGGATGGTGAACAGCACGTCGGAGCGGAGCTGTTCAAGGCCCTGCTTGAGGCTTTTTGCGAGACTGTAGCCGACGACCTCGACGCTTTGCTTGTCGGGGGAGAGCAGGTAGAGGTGGTTGCCGACCTTGGAGGTGTCGCCGATGCCGAGCGTGGTGGTCACGGGGATGTCGCCGGGGCCTGCCGGAGCGCGGGTGAAGGTGAGGGTCAGGCTCGGGGGCTTGAGTCCGTATTCGGCGAGGCTCTGGCCGTTTTTGGCGAGGTCCTTCACGCGGAAACTGGTTTCGTTTTCGAGGAATTCGAGCTCGTGGATGATGCGTTTGACCGCGAATTCGTTGGCGGGCCAGTTGATGGGGGCGGTGATGGACCAGGG
>FSTE01000229.1_pt1 | contig 10405 bp, 7 predicted proteins | sample 1637071 | NCBI WGS metagenome assembly FSTE01 (sample SAMEA3914818, study PRJEB12502) | metagenome | biome: forest; material: soil | place: Canada | collected 2010-06-26 | depth 0.1 m
GCGGATTTCCCCTGGCCGGAGCGCACGCTGGATCTGGGAAAAACGATGGCGGAAATAGGCGGAAAACGCGCGCTGCTGCCGTGGTTCATGGCGGCATGGGTGTTGCCCAATCAGATGGTCGCCCGGTTGCTCGGCCTGCCCAAGCATGGTGATCGCGCCGAAGCTGGACTCCTTTTCACAAGCGGCAGCTCGGGCGAACCCAAGGGAGTGGCGCTCTCGCATCGCAACATCCTGGCCAACTGCTGGCAGTTTTCATCGCTCTCCATTCTGCCGCAGTCGGCGGTGATGTTGAGCTGCCTGCCGATGTTTCATAGTTTCGGCTTCACGGTGAACCTTTGGTATCCGTTGATTCGAGGCTGTCGCTCGGTCACGGTGCCGAGCCCGCTGGAGACGCGTAAAATCATCGACGCCATCCGCGACGAGAAAGTCACCGTGATGGTCGGCGCGCCCACGTTCATGCGGCCGATCCTGAAGAAAGCGGAGACGAAAGAACTGAGCACTTTGAAGATTCTCGTGTCGGGTGCGGAAAAAATGCCGATGGATCTTTATCAGGGTGTGCTGGAGAAGTTCCAGTTGGAGATCATGGAAGGCTACGGCATGACCGAGGCTTCGCCGGCGACCAACGTCAACCAGCCCGATCCGCTTATCGTTACCGGCACGGGAGAACATCAAGCGGGCAAACGATTGGGCACGGTTGGACGCATGATGGTCGGCATGACCACCCGTGTGCTCGATCCGGAAACGAAGCAGCCGGTATCGGCCGGCCAGACGGGCATGATCGCCTTCCGCGGGGCCAATATTTTCAGCGGTTACCTTGGTGACGAGGAAAAGACGCGTTCCGTTTTCCATGATGGTTGGTATCTCACGGGTGATCTCGGGCGTTTCGATGACGACGGGTTTCTCACCATCGAGGGACGGCTTTCGCGTTTCTCTAAAATCGCCGGCGAGATGGTGCCGCATGGCACGGTTGAGCAGAAGTTATTGGAGGCATTTTCCATCGATCAGGCCGACGGTTATGCATTGGCCGTCGTTGGCGTGCCTGACCCGGGCAAAGGCGAACAGCTCGTGCTGCTGAGCGCGCGGGATGAAATCACCGCCGATGCGGTGCGCGCCAAGCTTACGGAGGCTGGCATGCCGAATCTCTGGGTCCCGCGCACGGTGCTTCGCGTGGAAAAGATTCCCGTGCTCGGGACAGGCAAACTTGATCTGAAGGCATGCAAGGAACTCGCGCTAAAACCGGCCGCATGAACAATCGCATTGATGCTCATATTCACGTAGTCGGCACGGGCACGGGCGGGACCGGATGCTGGTATCGTCCGAAGGGGCTGACGAAAATTGGCGCGCCATGGATGGTGCGTGCAGTAGGGCTGACGTCGCGCGATCTCGCGGGGCCGGACTTTGACCGGATTTATATGGAGCAGTTGCTGGCTTATGTGAGGTCTTCGTCGGTGCAGCGCGGGTTGTTGCTGGCGCACGAACTGCCCTATCGCGACGACGGCACGCCACTGCCTGAGAGGGCGTCGTTTTATACGCCGAATGATTACGTGCTGCGGATGGCGCGGGAGCATCCGGAGTTTCTGGCGGCGGTTTCGATTCATCCTTCGCGCCGCGATGCGTTTGAAGAGCTGGAGGTTTGTCTGGCGGGCGGGGCGGCGGCGCTTAAATGCCTGCCCAACGTGCAGGGCATTGATTGGAATGATCGCCGGCATACGAAGTTTCTTGAGCGCATGGCGGAGGCGGGACTCCCGCTGTTGGCGCACACGGGGAGCGAGCGCACCATGCCGGTGATGGATCATAAACTGGCCGATCCGCGCGTGCTGACGCGTCCGCTGGAGATCGGCGTGAAGTGCATCGCGGCGCATTGCGGCACCGGGATGATGCTGGTCGATCCCGACTATCTCGATGTATTCGAGGAGATGACGAAGCGTTTCCTTAATCTCTATGGGGACAACAGCGCGCTGGCGGCGTTGAATTTCCGTCTGCGTCCGTCGGCATTGCGGCGGCTCACCACGGGACCGCTGGCGGAGCGTATCCTGCACGGCAGCGATCTGCCGGTGCCGATCAGTGGGCTGTTCGCCTTTGCGGGCGGGATGCTGTCGTGGCGCGAATATCGGAAGGCGGCGCGGATCGGAAATCCTCTGGAGCGCGATGCGGAGTTGAAACGTGCGCTCGGTTTTGGCGAAGGAACTTTCACCCGGGCGGCGGAGGTGCTGCGGGTGGTTTGAGTTTGATGCGTTTTATAGCAGGACGAGGTTGTCGCGGTGGACGACCTCGAGGTGCTTGCGGGCGGGGTAGAGCGGCTTCAATTCGTCGCTCGACTTGCCGGCGATGACTTTGACCTCGGTGTCGGTAAAGGTGGTAACACCACGGGCGATCACGTTGTCGGCAGGGTCGAGGATATCCACGATATCGCCGACGGCGAAACTGCCTCGCACACCCGTCACGCCGATGGCGAGAAGACTGCGGCCTTGGTCGCGGAGGACGGGGACGGCGCATTCGTTGATGCGGATGCCGCCGACGGGGCGCTGGAAGTAGGCGAGCCAGCGTTTTTTCGATTCCATGGGCAGGCCGCTGGGAACGAAGAAAGTGCCGGGACTGCGTCCGCTGAACAGGCGGGCGATGATTAAGGGTTCGGCGCCGCTGGCGATGAACACGCCGCAGCCGGCCTTGGTGGCGAGCTTGGCGGCGGAGATTTTTGAAATCATGCCGCCGGTGGCGGTGATGTCGGTGGTGCCGCCGGCCATGGCCTCGATCTCGGGGGTGATTTTTTCGACGACGGGGACGATCTGGCCGGTGCCCTTCATGTCGATAAGGCCAGGGGCGGTGGAGAGAATGACGAGGTGCTGGGCGTCCACGAGGCTGGCGACCATCGCGGAGAGGGTGTCGTTGTCGCCGAATTTGATCTCGGCGGCGCTTACGGTGTCGTTCTCGTTGATCACGGGAACGACGTTGTAAGCGATGAGTTTTTCCAGCGTGTCCTTGACGCCGAGGTAGCGATTACGGGCGCGGAGATCCTCGTGGGTGAGGAGAACCTGGGCGACGGTGATGCCGTGGGGCTCGAAACCGCTTTGCCATGTCTGCATGAGGAGCGACTGGCCGATGGCGGCGCAGGCCTGCTTGCGGGAAAGCTCCGAGGGTTTTTTCTTGAGACCGAGGCGGCCCATGCCGAGGCCGACGGCGCCGGAGGAGACGACAATCACTTCGGTGCCGGCGAGGCGGAGGGCGGCGATCTCGGCGGCGATGGCGGCGATGCGAATGGTGTTCAGCTGGCCGATACCGGAGGTGAGCACGCCGGTGCCGAGTTTGATGACGACGCGCTTGGGGGCGACGGTGGTTTTCACGGGACGGGAATGGGAACGGTGAGTTCCCTGATCAAAATCAGACCGTAAGGAGGTCTTTTTCTTTGGCGACGAGGTGCTTGTTGATGTCCTCGATGGATTTGTCGGTGAGAGTCTGGATATCTTTCTCGGTGCGCTTGGATTCGTCTTCGGGGAACTTGGCTTTTTTGGTGGCTTCGAGGGCGTCGCGGCGGACGTTGCGGACGTGGACGCGGCCTTCTTCGGCGAGGCGGTTGGCGACTTTGACGAATTCTTGGCGGCGCTCGCGGCTCATGTCAGCGAGGGGAATGCGCACGAGGGCGGAGTCAACGGAAGGGTTGAAGCCGAGGTTGGCGATCTGGATGCCCTTGGCGATGGCCTGGGTGAGACCTTTGTCCCATGGCTGGATCATGATCTGGCGGGCATCGGGAGTGGAGATGGCGGCGCAGTCTTTGATGCGCATCATCGAGCCGTAGGCTTCGACCATGATGTTTTCGACCATGGAGGGACTGGCCTTGCCGGTGTGGATGTTGGAAAATTCGTGGAGGGTATGATCCACGGCTTTCTTCATCTTGGCTTGGGTTTCGGAGAGAATGGCTTGGGACATGGGAGCGGAGGGCGAAAAGTTGAGAGCTGAGAGCCGGACTACGGAGGGAATTACCCGTGGACGAGGGTGCCGATTTTTTCGCCGGACACGGCTTTTCGGATCGCGTGAGGGTCGTTGAGGTCGAACACGAGGATGGGGACGTTGTTGTCCAGACAGAGGGAGAACGCAGTTGAGTCCATGACGTTGAGGCGCTGGCGAAGGGCGTCGATGAAGGTGAGTTGGTCGTATTTGACGGCGTCGGGATGTTTCTTCGGGTCCTTGTCGTAGATGCCATCGACTTTCGTCGCCTTCATGAGGATGTCGGCGTGCATCTCGGAGGCGCGGAGGGCGGCGGTGGTGTCGGTCGAGAAATAGGGGTTGCCGGTGCCGGCGGCGAAGATGACGACGCGGTGTTTTTCTAGGTGGCGGATGGCACGGCGCATGATGAAGGGCTCGGCGACCTGGTTCATCGGGATGGCGCTTTGGACGCGGGTGGAGACGCCCATTTTTTCGAGGCAGTCCATGAGGGCGAGTGAGTTGATCACGGTGGCGAGCATGCCCATGTAATCGCCGGTGGTGCGGTCGACGCCGCGCTTCTCGCCTTGCAGGCCGCGGAAGATGTTGCCGCCGCCGATGACCACGCAGACTTGCACGCCGAGCTCGTGGATTTCCTTAACTTGGGAACACACGCGTTCGAGGACGCCCGCGTCGATCGGGTTGTTGGATTTTCCGCTTAGAACTTCGCCGCTCAGCTTGAGGACGATGCGTTTATATTTGGTGGCCGGAAGGGCTGCCGAGGAGTCACTCATGCCACGCAGAAAACGGGGCCGTATGAAGGGCGTCAATGCGCGAGATTTCCCCCGTGCACGGAGTCGGTCAAAGGACCGGGGCGTTTTCTGCGAAATCGGTGTCGCGGGTCTCGCGGCTCAGCCACAAGGCCAGCAGAGTCAGCAGAGCGGCGGCGCCGAGGTAGTAGCCCACGAAAGGCAGGCCGTGGTTGGTCGCCAGCCAGGTGGCTGCGTAGGGCGCCAGTGAACCGCCGAAGATGCCGCCCAGATTAAAGCTCATGGAAGAGCCGGTGTAACGCACCGCCGTGGGAAACAGTTCTGAGAGAAGTGTCCCCAGCGGGCCGTAGGTCATGCCCATCAGGGAAAACCCGAGAATCATCGTGAGCACCACGCCGGTTTCCCCGGCGTTGAACAAGGGTCCGAGAACGAGGCCGAATCCGGCGATGCCCGCCGTGACCAGCAGGAGGACGATGCGGCGACCGTAACGATCGGCCAACAGGGCGGACAGGGGAATCATCAGGGCGAAAAACAGGACACCGGTCATTTGAATGATGAGAAAGGCATCTCGCGTGTAGCCGAATTTGGTCGTGCCCCAGCTCAGGCAGAAAACGACGAGGAGGTAAAACAGAACGAAGGTCGTGAGCGCGATCACGGTGCCAAGCGCCACGGCGCGCGCATGGTCGCGGAACACGGTCAGAATGGGCACTTCGACGCGTTTCTTTTTGTCGATGGTCTTTTGGAAAACCGGAGTCTCGGTTATTTTGAGACGCACATACAGGCCAATGAGCACGAGCAGGCTGCTGGCGATGAAGGGAATCCGCCAGCCGTAGTCGAGGAACTGGGCGTTGGTGAGACTTTTCGACAATACGAGGAAGATTCCGCCGGAAAAAAGGAAGCCAAGCGGCGCTCCTAGCTGGGGAAACATTCCATACCACGCACGTTTGCCGGGCGGGGCGTTTTCGGTGGCCAACAGCACCGCCCCACCCCACTCGCCGCCGAGGCCGAAGCCCTGGCCGAACCGGCAAACGGCGAGCAGGATCGGCGCGAGTATGCCGATGGAGGCGTAGGTGGGCAGCAGGCCGATGGCCACCGTTGATAATCCCATCGTGAGCAACGCGGCGACGAGGGTGGCTTTGCGCCCGATGCGGTCACCAAAGTGTCCGAAAACCGCCGAGCCCACGGGGCGCGCGAAGAACGCGAGGGCGAACGTGGCGAGCGATTGGAGTTGGGCTGACGCTGGATCGGATGCCGGGAAAAACAGCTTTGGGAAAACCAGCACGGCGGCCGTCGCGTAGATGTAGAAATCAAAAAACTCGATAGTCGTGCCGGCCAGACTGGCGAAGAGCACCCGGCGGGCGGAGTTTGCGGGTGGCACGGATAGGGAAGTGGGTTGGCTCATGCGATTCTGCGTTGCGGGACGATCCGTGAAGGGAGCAAAAGTGGAGGCTCGATTGATGGCTTCCGGTAGACGGACAGGCGTCCGCCAAGGAATGATGCGAAACCCGTTATGATCCGCACGGCACCGGGGTCAAAGCCACAATGCCTCCATCTGGCGCGCTCCCGTCTGGGCCAGTCCCAACTCAGGATTTGGCGACTGCGGGCCGGTCCAGAACCTCGCGAATCCGCGTGAGCAGAGTTTCTGATGTATAGGGTTTCGCCAGAAAATCCTGAACGCCTATGCGGGGCAGTTTGGCGCTGTTCCGGCCGCTCGTTACGCCGCTGGCCGCGATGATCTTGACCGATGGATTGATGCTGATGAGCGCCTGAATGGTCGCAGAGCCATCCATGATCGGCATCATCATATCGGTAAGCACGACGGAGATCTGCTGCGGTTGCTTGGCGTAGAGGGCGACGGCTTCGGCGCCGTTGCTGGCGGTGATCACGCGATAACCGTAGGCTTCGAGCGTTTGCCGCGTGATGTCGCGTATCGGGGGCTCGTCATCGACGACCAAAACCAGTTCGCCCCGGCCGCGCGGCAGGTTGATTTTGATGGGAGGGCTGGTGGGGGCGGGCAGCAGGGCCTGATCGGCGGGCAAGTAGATGTTGAAGGTAGTGCCCTGCCCGATTTCGCTCTCGACGTTCATGAAACCGCCGTGGCTTTTGACGATGGTATGCACGGTCGCGAGGCCGATGCCATTACCGATTTCATTGGTCGTGAAAAACGGTTCGAAGATGCGGTCGAGCACTTCCGGCGGGATGCCACTGCCGGTGTCGGTCACCTGCAGCAAAACATAAGTGCCGGCCTTAGCCTCCGGACCGCAGGTGCCGACGTATTGGGCATCGAGGGTGGTGTTGCTTGCGGAAATCGTGAGCGAGCCGCCTTGGGGCATGGCATCGCGGGCGTTTACGGCGAGATTGAGCAAGATCTGGTGCAGCTGGGTCGGGTCGCCCGTGATAGGCCAGAGATTGTCGGGCACACGGGACGCGATCCGGATGTTGCACGGGAAGGTTTCCGTGATGATGCCCTCAAGTTCGTTTATCAGGGACCTCATCCGGATGGCGACTCGCTCGCCGTCGAGTCCGCGGGCGAAGGAAAGCACCTGTCGAACGAGGTTCGCCCCGCGCCGGCTGCTCGCGAGAATCATATCGAGGATTTTGTTGCGCGCCGAGTCGCTCTCCGCGTCGAGCTTGAGCAGGTCGATCGACATCATGATGGGCGTGAAGACATTGTTCAGATCGTGGGCGATGCCGCCAGCCAGCGTTCCGATGCTCTCCATGCGCTGCGCCCGCAGGTGCTGGGCTTCCATCCTTTTCTGTTCGGTGAGGTCGCGCATGCCGCCGACCATGCGGATGCCATTGCCGGAGGAATCACGGACAATGTAGCCGCGATCATGCACCCAGGCGTAGCTGCCGTCCTTGCGCTGGAAGCGATAGTCGGCGCTCCAGGATTCGACGTCGGAGTTGATGGCTTGCTGGAGGCTGGTGACCACCCGGTCGATTTCATCCGGATGAATGCGAGCGTGCCAGGACGCGATGCTGGGGGCGATTTCATCGGCGCGAAATCCGAAGGTGGTGAGGAAGCCGTCGTTCCACCAGAGGGTGTTGGCCGAGAGGTCCCAGTCCCAGACGACATCGCTCACGGCGCGCGCGACGAGCCGGAAGCGTTCTTCGTCAGCGCGCTGCGCGGCCTCTGCGTGCTTGCGGGCCGAAATATCGCGGACGTTGCACTGGATGACCTGCCGGTCGCCTTCCTTATAGAGATTACACACGCATTCCACGGCGATCCGCCGTCCATCGTGGGTTTTGAGCGGCAAATCTTCGTAGCGGATGTAACCGGTTTTCTGAATTTCTCGGAAGTGGGCCTGACTTGCGACCGCATCGGTGAGCAGGCCGATTTCGAACAGTTCTTTCCCGATGAATTGGTCGCGCGTGTAGCCAAGCAGCTCCACCAAGAAAGGATTTACATCAACAATCTGGCGCGTCGCCGGATCAAGGATGAGAATGCCGTCGCGTGCGGCCTCAAACAGGCGGCGGTATCGCAGTTCGGAGTAATGGAAGTCGTCGGTGATCATCGGGGTTTGGCAACCGGGGGGTTCGTCGGCGTCCTGATGATAAACGGACCTGCTTGTAAGGGACAGTGGGTATCCACCCCATATCGTTGGAACCAGTGAAAACGAATGGGGCGGCCGATCATTTTTCCTTCGTGCGGCGGTCGTGCATGAAGATGGTGATCAGGAGCCAGAATCCCCCGGCGGCGGCGGCTAGAAAGCAGAGAATGGCGATGCCTGGATAGCCGAGCATGTGAAAGCTCGTTTCGATGCGCATCATCAACGCCGCGCCCATGATGAGGGCGGCCAGCACGAGCCCGGTGGTAATGCGGTTGGCGATCTTCTGCATACCATCGAGCATGAGCTTCGCGTCCACGGCCTTCACATTGACCTCGATCTCAGAGTTGGTGACCGCGTCCATGATGCGGTTCAGGCGGCCGGGGAGCTGAGTTGTGAAATCCTTCAACTCCAGGATGGAGCTCATCATGCTTCCTTGAGTCATGTCTTTCTTCATGCGCTGCGTCATGAGGTCGGTGACGTTGCGGCGGATGGAGGCGTTGGGGTCGAATGCGGGGTCGAGGATGCGACCGACTTCGTCGAGTTGCAGCAACGTCTTGCCGAGGAGCGTGAGCTCGCTCGGCACGAAGAGGCCGTTGTCGCGGGCGTGAGTGCTGACATCAAGGAGGGACTGGCCGACGTTGATTCGTTCGAGCCCTTGATCGCGGCGCACGGCGACCATCTGGGTGATCTTGCGGCGGAATTCCGGCGCGTCGAACGTGGACAGTTTCTCGCTCATGCCAATGACGGTTTCGGCGGCAGCCTCGCCCTTGCCCTCGCTGACGGAGAGCAGGAGCTTGAGCAGGTTTTCCTGCATGCCGGGGGCGGTGTGGCCCACCATCCCGAGGTCGAGCAGAGCGATGCGGTTGTCGCTCGTCAGGAAAACATTCCCCGGATGCGGATCGGCGTGGAAGACACCGTCCACGAGCACCTGTTTCAGGTAGGCTCTGAACAGCTCTTCGACGAGCACCGCGCCATCCATATCCATGCGTGCCAGCGGACTGATCGAAGTGACCTTATGGCCTTGCACGTAGTCCATCGTGAGGACGCTGCGGGTGCTGTAATCAGGCACGGGCTGAGGCACGGTAATGAGGGGGAATGCTTTCAGGTTGGCCCCTACAGTGATCAGATTCTGCGCCTCGTTCTCGTAGTTGAGCTCTTGCTGGATGGTGACGCGGAATTCCTCCAACACAGTCAGAAAACGGTAGCGACGGCCCGCCTCGGTGTGCTTGTCGAGAAAGCCGGCGATTTCGGCGAGCACCTCGAAGTCGTCGGCTATCTGCGCGCGGATGCCGGGGCGCTGGACTTTTACCACGACCTCGCGCCCGTCGCGCAACGCCGCCGCGTGCACCTGACCGAGCGAGGCAGCCGCAAGCGGAACGATATCGAAGCGGGAAAACGCCTTGGAGATGCGCACGCCGAGTTCGTTCATGACGATCTGCTCCACCTCTTCATACGAGAAGGGCGTGATCTTGTCCTGCAGCCGCTCCAGCGCCTTCATGTAGGGCGCGGGCATGAGATCGGGGCGTCCCGCGAGCACCTGGCCGATTTTGATGTAGGTGGGCCCCATCGCTTCGAGATCGTCCGCGAGTTGGTCGGGGGTGGCGTCGCCGGGTTTATGGCCGCCGGCTTCGGGGCTATACGGTTCCTCCATGCCCATGTGCTGCACCAAGTCGGACCGGCCGTATTTCCAAAGGAGGGAGGCGATCTGTTTGTAGCGTTTCAGGTGATTGATGGAAAGTTTCATGGTGTTTGTCAGTGAACGTTTACGGGATGCGACGGACCGACACCTTTTTCGGGACACGGTTCGCGGGAGTTTCGTGATCTGCGCCGTAGAAATTCAGTCGGGAGGGTCGTATCGAGGTGATTTGACGGCACCTTTCGGTGTTTCATTCCCGGCGAAATACCCTCCGGGTATTCCTTGGTCATTCACCACCGGAATCTGCTCGCCATCTCACCCCGCTACTCCGCCTCCGACTGAATTTCTACGGCTGAGGCAATTGCAGCGGAACCGATTTATGCACGGGGTGACTGTGACGGGACTGGCCGACCGGCTAGTTGACGGTCACGATTTCCCCATGTTCACCGCTGCCAAAGACGCCCTCGCCAGTCATGCTGCCCGCAACTACGTCAACGGACTGATCAAGCGCTACGGAGAGGTGAGCGAGC
>FSTE01000128.1_pt1 | contig 10392 bp, 6 predicted proteins | sample 1637071 | NCBI WGS metagenome assembly FSTE01 (sample SAMEA3914818, study PRJEB12502) | metagenome | biome: forest; material: soil | place: Canada | collected 2010-06-26 | depth 0.1 m
CATCTCTGCCGATGAGATCTTCGTCTCCGACGGCTCCAAGTGCGACTGCGGCAACATCCAGGAAATCTTCGCCACCGAGGGCCTGAAGCTCGCCATCCCCGATCCCGTGTATCCCGTTTATGTGGACACGAACGTCATGGCCGGCCGCACCGGCGCCAACCTCGACGGCCGCTACGCCGGCATCACCTACCTCGATTCCACGCCCGCCAACGGCTACGTGCCCGCCATCCCGTCGGTCGCCACCGACCTGATCTACCTCTGCTTCCCCAATAATCCCACCGGCGCCGTCGCCACCCGCGCGCAGCTCGAGGCCTGGGTCGCCTACGCGAAGGCCAACAAGGCGATCATCCTCTTCGACAGCGCCTACGAGGCCTACATCCGCGACCCGCAGATTCCCCACTCCATCTACGAGATCGCCGGCGCCGACGAGGTCGCCATCGAGTTCCGCAGCTTCTCCAAGACCGCGGGCTTCACCGGCACGCGCTGCGCCTACACCGTCGTCCCCAAGAAGCTCGTCGCCTACGACGTCGCGGGCAACGCCCACCCCGTTCACGCGCTCTGGAACCGCCGCCACACGACCAAGTTCAACGGCGTCTCCTACCCCGTGCAAAAAGCCGCCGCCGCCATCTTCACGCCCGAGGGCAAGGCCGAGGTGAAGGCCATGACCGACTTCTACCTCGCCAACGCGGCCCTCATCCGCGCCGCCGTCGTCAAACTCGGCTTCACCTGCATCGGCGGCGACAACGCGCCCTACATCTGGGTCAACACCGGCACCGACTCGTGGGCGTTCTTCGACAAGCTCCTCAACGAGGCTCAGGTCGTCTGCACGCCCGGCGCCGGCTTCGGCAAGTGCGGCGAAGGCCACGTGCGCATCAGCGCCTTCAACTCGCGCGAGAACGTCGAGAAGGCCCTCGTCCGCATCGCCACGGCGCTCGGAAAATAAGTCCAAAGTAGACGCGGCGTCCCGCCGCGTCTCCTCAAAACCGTCTTCACCTCCAACCAACGCGGCAAGATGCCGCGTCTACCTTCCAAGCCCCGTCGCCCTCGATGGGGCTTTTTTGTCCGCAGACGCATTTCGCCAAAACTCACAATAAATCACCTGCGACCACGGGGCTTCTTAGGCCGGCGTTGCTCTGGTGATTTTTTGATCTCACCAGGGCAAATCAACTTCCAAGTTGCCGTATCAACGCACTCCGCAAGCCGGGAAAGCAGCATGAGCGTCAGGTTCGTATGTCTCCCCGCCTCAATGTCTTGCAGGTAGCGCGCACTGATTTCCACTTTCTCCGCCAACTCCTCTTGTGACAATCCTTTATGCAAACGCGCATTGCGCAGGTTGTCCGGTAAAACTTCAAAAGGCGACACCCCATTAAACTATCGCCTTATGTTTGACTTAAACACGATGCCTTAACATCGTGTAATATTAAGAGGCTTCGTCCGCTGGCAGATGCGTTTCTTTTTGGCATGTGCCGCGTTAGCTAGATTCCCATAGGCAAAGCATTAAATATAGCATAGTCGATTAATCCGCATGCATCGATTCCGATGCAATCACTCGTCCATGTATCCCGCAAAGCGCTTAGCGGATACCAATTTTCTTCATGCCCCACCCGAAACGCACCCTTACCCTTGTCGGCATCATGATCGGTGTCGGGTTTCTCGCCCTGATATTTTTCCGGCAATCACCCCCGGTAAATACGGCAAAAACCACGATGACCGCCCCACCCGCGAAGGCCCTTACGGCCCCCGTCTCCGCAACTTTGCCGCAAACAGCGCCTCCATCAATACTCCCCTTCCCCCCGAGCGAGCTATTGCTACACGCCAAAGCCGGCTCTTTTGCCGCCAAAGCCGTCACCGACGCGGTCGCCGCGTTTACCGCAAAAACGCCCGAAGCCCTTGCCGAACTCACCCGTCTTGCCGCATCGAGCGACGCCTCCGAACGCCTCCTCGCACTTTATCTTCGCTTGGAAATCGAGGGGCCAACCTCGGCGATACTAACCGCCGCAGCGTCCGATCCCTCACCCTGGGTCTCATCACAGGCAGCCGAATGGCTCTATTTTCACTCCCGCTTCGATCTTTGGAAAGCCTACGTTCAGGATATTGGTGGCGCCTGGACTCCTGCCCAAACCGCTCAAGTCATCGCAAACTTTGCCGCCACCCCGACCGGCTCGCCTGAACTCCCCGCCGGTCTCGTGATTCTTCAACTCGGACGCGCACTGCCTGATCTTGTCGGCGCACTGCTGAACGCGACGCCCGAGGTTCGTGCCACGCTGGAAATCGCTCTGCTTGATATCAATACGTCACCGACCGCACGAACCGCCTTGCTCGACATATTCAACGAGACGCGACCCGCCGGCTACCTCTCCACCCTCGAAAAACTCATCTCTGCTCGCGGCGAAGATTCCCCCGCACGCTTCAATGCCTTCGTAAACTATGCCAGCACGGCTGACGCCTCCGCCGGCATGTCATGGCTCGAAAGCATCGCCGTGGCCACAACGCCTGCCGACCCACTCGCCTTCCGTTTCGACGTGGCCAAACGCCTCCTCGCTGAGAAAGCCGCCAGCCCAGTAGCCCAAACCCGTGCAGACACCCGCGACCAGATAACTATAGCCGTAACTGCGGCAACCTCCCTGCGCGCATTGTCGGAGGCCGATTTGCGCACGCTCAACCGCTATGTTGAGCAATTCCGCGACCTCGCGCCGGAGCGGGCCGACGCGCCCGCCTTGAAGCGCATCGCGACCCTTTTGGAAGCGGAGCCACACCGAGACTACTCCGCACGCCGTCTCACCGCCCGCGTTCGCTCGCTCGCTGCACAAGCGAGCATCTGATTTTCAAGACTTAACCCACCCCACAATGCGCCCTCTCAAGCTCTTCATTGAGCTACTCCTGCTCGTCGCGCCTTTCGTGGCGAGCGCCCAAGTGGACCACTCTCACAAGTGGTCGAATAACCTTACAGCGCTGACTTACAATTTGATCGACTTGGATAACTTTGCGGTTGGCGATTACGGTTACTGCAAATGGGGAAACTTGCAAGATCGGCTAGATATAGCGTTCGAAACCGATCTAGATTTCACCAAACTCACGGCTCTTCCTTATAGCAATTCGAACACCGATCTATTTTTAGCGAATGATTCCCCCACCTCTCTTCAAGCCTACGGATTTCCTTCGTGGACAGTTTGGAATTCAGATAACTCACTCTCCATTGGCAGCGATTATAGTATTCGGCTCTATCGTTATCTGCACTTTCGCAACGAACTCGTCGATGCCGCCACCGGCTCACCGCTGACCGGCAACGAAACAAAACTCATCATTCTGTTTCACGGCTGGAACCCCGACAGTAATTCCGACGCCTACGCAGGTAGTGAATTTGCAACTTTGGTTAATAATCTAAAAGCAGTCACTAACGGCACCGATTGGAAGGTTGTTAAATATAGGTGGGAAGCTGATTCGGACACAGGCTCGGTTATAGATGCAGTTCTCTCACCAGACGCACTGATTAATAATGCAACCGAAGCAGCAGAAATCAGCAATCAGCATGGCCAACACTTAGGGCAACTTCTCACGGAGCAGTTCGTTTCATTACAGAAAGTTCACGTGATAGCCCACAGTGCAGGCTCTTGGGCCGCACGCGGCACCCTCCGTTATTTATTAGACAAGGCACCCAACGTATCATGTCAAATGACACTCTTAGACCCGTTCATGCCAAACTCAACAGAGACAACTATAGATAGTTCACTTGGCACAGCCGTAATGAGCCAATTTGACAACACGTTTTCAGCGAATCGATCCACACGTCTTGGCCCTCTCGAAAATTATTATGCAAATACACTTACCACTCCGGGCACCCAGGAAGTGTTCGCATGGGCAAACACGGACAGAAATCTGCGCATAGACTGGTCATCTTACTACCAAACCCACGCAGGCCCCATCGCCTTTTACGCCGACACCATCGCCCGCTTTTACAATCCCTCTCTTTCTATTCCAAGCTTAGACGCATTCGATCTCCGCTCCGATCCTTACACCGGCACTCAGATCGGGTGGAATAACAGTTTTTTCCTCAACGAACCCATCTTCACGAGTCAGCCCCAATCCCAGAGCATCAGCGAAACTTCAACCCTGACGCTCACAGCGCAGGCCACCACACGAAAAAATATCATAAGAAGCGGCTCAGCCACGACTTTTCTGACATGGCGATGGTTCAAGGATAACCAATACTTAACATCAACGACCACGCCAATACTCACCATCCCAACCGTAAAAACCAGCAACTCTGGAAAGTATCACGCTGAAATATACGACGCCGCATACCCGGCAAATCGCACTACGAGCCAAGACGCAGACGTTACCGTCATCCAAGCCCAAACCATCACCTTTGCCACCCTGTCCGCCAAACCCTACGGGGCCGCACCGTTTGTCATAAGCGCCACTGCTACCAGCGAATTGAGCCCGACCTTCTCCATCGTTTCCGGTCCTGCCATTCTCTCGGGCTCCACCATCACCCTCACCGGCGTCGGCATCGTCATCGTCCGTGCCAGTCAGAATGGCAACGCCAGCTACGCCGCCGCCACTCCCGTAGACCGCTCATTTGTCGTCACCCAAGCCCCTCAGACGATCACCTTTGCCGCCCTGTCCGCCAAAACCTACGGCAACGCACCATTTACCGTAAACGCCACCGCGACCAGCGGGCTGACTCCGACCTTCAGCATCGTCTCCGGCCCTGCGACGATCTCGGGTAACACCGTTACCCTCACCGGGTCCGGCACCGTGACCGTGCGCGCATCACAGGCCGGTAATATAAACTATCTCGCGGCCGCCTCCGTGGATCGCAGTTTCATAGTTTCCAAGCCCCTTGCCCAGACCATCAAATTCACCGCGCCAAAGGCAAAGCTAATGGGAGTGGCACCCTTTGACTTGGTGGCAACGGCAACCTCCGGTCTGCCGGTGACCTTCTCGGTCGTGTCCGGCCCCGTCACGCTCGGCGTCAACGGAAAGACCCTCACCGTCACAGGCGCAGGCACCGTGGTTCTCCAAGCGACGCAGTCGGGCAATACCGTTTATCTGCCCGCAAAGGCGGTGCAGGCCAGCTTCAAGGTATCGCAGACGGCGCAAAAGATCACTTTCAAGCCAGCCTCCTCGGCCTTGATGAGTTCGCCTCCCCTGACGTTGACGGCGACCGCCAGCTCCGGACTGCCGGTGAGCTTTGCGGTGGTGTCCGGCCCTGCCACGCTCGGAGTCGATGGCCATACGCTGACGTTTACGGCCGCCGGCAGCGTGGTGCTTCGGGCTACTCAACCCGGCAATGCCGTTTACCTCGCCGCACCGGCGGTGCAGGCCACGATCAAGGTCTCGAAGGTGGCCCAGACGATCACCTTCAGTCTACCCACCACGGTTACGCTGAACGCTTCGCCACTGACCCTGACGGCCACGGCCTCCTCCGGCCTCCCAGTGACCTTCGTGGTTACCGGCCCCGCTACCTTGAGCGGTCAGACCCTCACGCTTACGGGCGTCGGCACGGTCAGCGTGAGCGCTTCTCAGGCAGGGAATGCCATCTTTCTGGCGGCCAAGCCGGTCGTTAAAAAAATCAAAGTCACGGCTGCGTCCACCAAGACCAAGAGTCTCGCGAGCAAATCCAGCGATGTCATGCCGCTCAGTTCCCTGGCTGGAGACTACGAGGCGTTACTGGAGGGAGCCGCTGCTTCGTCCGCTTCCGGCCTGCCGGTTGGCAGACTGGAGCTGCGACTTGCAGATACGAAGGGCAGTTACACCGCCCTCCTTACGCTGCCGGATGAAGCCGAGCCGTTGCTCATCTTCGGCACGGTCAAGATTGCCGGCACGGCGTCCAACCCGCTCATCACCGCCTACTGGCCGGAGCCGGACGACGTCAGCCCCTATGCCGTGGAATTCACACTCTCTGGGGATGGCTTGGTCGTCACCGTAAGCAAAGCGGGCCAAATCATCGCGGAAACGAATGCCGCTGTGATGCGGCCATAAAACGGTATCGGATTTCCAACGCAAAGTCGCCAAGGGGACGCGAAGGGCGCAAAGCAGAGACTACAAACTGCCATCCTGTCTGGCTATCTTTGCGCCCTTCTCCGTTCTTCTCGTCTTTGCGTTAAATTCCGGAATCAGCCCTCACTTCGCCGGCAGCGCGCCGACGACCTCTTCGCCCAGCGCGGACACCGCGTCGCCGAGCAGCTGCGCAAGCTTGCCGAAATCCTTGCCATCCCACGCGACCTGTGGGGCGGTAAACACTTTCCTCATCACCACCGCGCCACCCGGCTTGCCCTCAGTCACCTCGACCGTGCAGGCGAAACCCACGGCCATCGTGCCGTCGGCCTTCCGCTCGCCTTCGCAACGCAGCACGCTCACGCCCACGTCGTAGTCGCGTTTCTCGTCGAAGGGAAACGGTTGCAGGTAAACCCGTCCGACCTTGGGCGAACTTTGGAGCCGGGCCATCACCAGACGCTCGATGCCTGCCCCCGGAAGCTCGGCCCAGCGCGCGTAATCCTCATAGACGATCTCGTTGGCCGCATTGCGCACGATCATGGCCTTGCCATTGAGATAGGGCACGACCTCGACACGACGGAGGCCGATGCGCAGCGCGCCGTCCGCCCGCGCCGGACCGGGGTCGGCAAACGTCGGCCCCGTGAGCACGTAGTAATGAGTGGGATCGGCCTGCGGCGCGGGCAGGAACGAACAGCCCGTCTGACTGAGCAGACCCAGCCCGGCGGCAAACAGCGCACACAGCGCGGCGGATTTTCGGGAAAAAGAAGTTTTCATTTCGTGGATTCCGAGGAGGGCACCTTGCGGCCGGTGAGCAAGGCGTTGGGATTGCGCTCGAGGTAGTCGGCCAACGCGCGCACGGCGGCGGCCGCCTCGCCAAGCCGGACAAACGCCTGCGAGGCGTCGTCGCCCAGATTTTGTTGCGCGCTGATAAAATGCTGGAGCGTGTCCACCGTGCCGGTGAAGGAGGCGATCGCCTGGCGCGCGTCCTTGAGCGTGTCGGCCAGTTGCGCGGGCGACGGGCCTTCGCTGTCGAACTTCGCGAGGATGCCGTTCAGTTTCACGGAGGCCGCGTTCATATTGACGAGCGTGTCCTTCAGTTCGGACGAAGAGGCGATTTTCTGCACGGACTCACCCGCCTTCGTCCACTGCGCGACGAGCGCAGCCGTGTCCATGGCGTCGAGTTTCTTGCGGGTGTCCGCAATCAGGCCCTGCACCTGCGTGGCGAGGCCGGCGAAATCCACGCGCTTCACGTTCTCCAGAATGCCGGTGAGGTTGGACTGGAACTGGGAGATGGCCGAGGGCACGGCGGGCATCTCGACATATTTCGATTCCAACCCTCCGGACGGCGGCAGCGGGTAATCATGCGGATCCAGGAAATCGAGCTCCACGAACAGCAGGCCGGTGGCGAGCCCGATGACGCCGAGCTGCGCCCTCAGGCCGTGGTCTACAAGAGTCTGGAGCTGCTTGCGGTCGGACACGTCGATGGGGCGTCCCTGCGCGTCGGTGATGACATTGCGCGTGAGCTCGCACACCACGGCCACGACCGACTTGTTCTGCTCCGGCACGTAGCGGAGGTTGAAGTCCACCACCCGGCCCACGCGCACGCCGCGCAGTTTCACCGGCGAGCCGAGGTCGAGCCCGTGGATGGACTCGTCGAAGTAGACGATGAACCGCTCTGGCTTGGAGAAAAAGTTCACGCCGCCGAACGCAAGCAGCGCGATCAGGCCGAGCAAAAATGCGCCCAAAACAAAGAGGCCTACGATGGCGGGACTAACCTTGGTCTTCACGGTGTGAGTATTTAAAGAGGTTGGCGGGGTTGGACAGGCTTAATGTGAAAACGTGTCACGTGATGTGGATTTCGCCGCGGTTCAGGAACGTCTTCACGCGTTTCTCGGCGCCGTCACGGACAAGCACGCGGGGATCGCCGTCGGCGATGATGCCCTTGGTCTCCTTGTCCAGCATGATGACGCGGTCGGCGATCGAAAAGATGGACGCCAGCTCATGGGAAACCACCACGCAGGTCGTGCCCAGCGTGTCACGGATGTTGACGATGAGCTCGTCGAGACTGCGGGAACTCAGCGGATCAAGGCCGGCCGAGGGCTCGTCGAAAAACACGATGGCCGGATCGAGCGCGAGCGCCCGGGCCAGGCCGGCGCGCTTTTTCATGCCGCCGCTGATCTCCGAAGGGTAATAATCCTCGTAACCCGAGAGCCCCACCTGGGCGAGTTTCATGGTCACGATTTCGTTGCGCTCGGTCCGGTTGAGCGCGGTGTATTCCTCCAGCGGCAGAGATACGTTCTGCCGAAGGGTGAGGGAACTCCACAGCGCCCCGCCCTGATACAGCACGCCAAAGGTCTTTAACAATGCGCGCTGCCCCGCCGGATCCGCATCGCTGAACGTCTCGCCAAAAAACTTCACCGTGCCCGCAGTCGGACGGTTCAGTCCGATCATGTGCCGCAGCAACGTGCTTTTGCCGCAGCCCGAACCCCCGATGATGAAAAAAATCTCCCCGCGCCCCACGGTAAAGTTGAGATCGTGCAGCAGCACGTCGCTGTCATAGCCGCATTCCAAGCCGGTGACTTCGATGGCGAAAGAGGAAGGTGCGGGATTCATGCGGGGTCAGAGTCCGAGGATGTTGAACAACACCGCGAAAATTGCGTCGAAGACGATGATCAGCAGCAACCCTGTCACCACCGCCGAAGTGGTCGCCCGGCCCACACCCGCCGCGCTGCGCTCCGCCCGGAAACCGCAATGGCAGCCCGCAAACCCCACCAGCACACCGAAGACGGAAGCCTTGATCAGGCCGGTTGCCATGTCGGACAGGTCGATCGCCGTCTGCGTCTCCACCCAGTAGGCCGATGGCGGGATGTGCAGCAACCCGAGGGAAACCGCCATGCCGCCCAGGATGCCGAGACCGTTGGCGTAGAGCGCAAGCAGCGGCATCATCAACGCCAGCGCGACCAAACGCGGCATCACCAGAAAATCCACCGGTCGGATGCCGAGCGTTGTAAGCGCGTCGATCTCCTCGTTCGCCTTCATATTGCCCAGCGTCGCCGCAAACGCCGCGCCCGTCCGCCCCGCGAGAATCATCGCCGTCATCATAGCACCCATCTCGCGCACCATCACGAGCCCCACCGCGTCGGCCACGTAAATGTCCGCGCCAAACTGCCGCATCAGCACCGCCGACTGGTAGGCCATGATCAAGCCGATGAGCAGGCTGATGAGACTCACAATGGGCAGCGCCATCGCCCCGCAGTTCTGCATTTCCTCAAGACAGTCGCGCCAGCGAAACTTGCCCGGACGCTTGATGAGATTGCCCGCGCTCAACGCGCACTCGCCGACGAAAGTCGATATGTCCCCCGTTTTCTTCCAAATGTCCTGCGAGGCAAGCCCGACCGCCGTAAGGAACTTGTTGGAACGGTCCGATGGCTTGGCCATCTCGTTGGCCACGGTCAGCTGCCGGATCAGCCGCTGCAACGCTTCGGGCAACAAGGAGAAGTCGCATTGCGTCGAGGTCACCCGGCACCACTGGCGCGCCTCGTGAACGAAGAGCAGCAGCGCGCTGTCCCACGTCCCGATGTCGGCCGCGAGTGAGAGGCTTACCCGAACCGGCGCCTGCCCGGCGACCGTCGCCACCCATGATGGCCGAGGTTCGGTAATCTGCCAACGCCCGCCCAGCTCAACTCGCAGACAATCGCCTTCGATGCGCGTTTGCACCACGGGACCAGCGGAAACTGCGGACGGTTCGGACATCGATGCGCAGTTGTAGCGTCCACCCCGCCGGAAGGAACGTAAATTTTGTGTCGTTCGCGAGTCCGCGCCCAGGCAAGCTCGTTAGATGCGTTTCCGCACCGTCCTCTTCGATCTCGACGGCACCCTGATCGACCACCTCCCCGCCATCCATCGCAGCTACGCGCACACCCTGCCGCAGCTCGGCCTGCCCGCGCCCACCCGCGAACAGGTCAAAAACGCCATCGGCGGCGGCCTGGAAAACGCCATGCGCACGTTCGTCCCCGCCGAAAAAATGCCCGAAAGCCTTCTCATCTACCGCGCCTTTTGGGACGCCCACATGCTAGAAGGCGTGGACGCCCTCCCCGGTGCCCGCGAACTCCTCGCCGCGCTCCATGCCCGCGGCATCGCCTGCGCCGTCTTCACCAACAAACACGGCCCCTCCGCCCGCGCCGTCTGCGACCACCTCGGCCTCACGCCCTACCTCGATCTCGTCCTCGGCGCGGCCGACACCGACTGGCTGAAACCGCAGCCCGAGTTCGCCGCCCACGCCCTCGCCGCGCTTCACGCCACCGCCGCCACGACCTGCCTCGTCGGCGATTCCCCGTGGGACGTGCAGGCCGCCCACGCCGCCGGCTTCCCGTGCTTCGCCGTCACCACCGG
>FSTE01000044.1_pt1 | contig 10382 bp, 11 predicted proteins | sample 1637071 | NCBI WGS metagenome assembly FSTE01 (sample SAMEA3914818, study PRJEB12502) | metagenome | biome: forest; material: soil | place: Canada | collected 2010-06-26 | depth 0.1 m
CCCCATGGAAGGGATCGGCACGTCGATAAGAAAGGTTTCCATCAGGGTTGGGTTGGGAGAGCGGATAGGGTGAAACCGATTTCCCTCTTCGGTCAACCGTGCGTGTCGCAATTAAATCGCGCCGTCGCGAAGAAATTTTGAACATTTTTCCGCCGTCAAGTGCGGGCAAGGCGCCAGAAGGAGAGGCACTTCGCAAGCAGCGCCTCGAGCTGGTCGAGCGGCACCATGTTGGGGCCGTCGGAGAGCGCGTTGTCCGGATCAGGATGCGTTTCGAGAAACAAGCCGTCGGCACCGGCCGCGAGGGCGGCGAAGGCGAGCGTGGGGACGAACTCGCGCTGACCACCGCTCTTGCCGCCGGCCGCACCGGGGAGCTGCACACTGTGCGTTGCGTCGAGAATAGTGGGATAGCCGTTGCGCGCCATGATGGGAAACGAACGCATGTCCACGACGAGGTTGTTGTAGCCGAAGGTCGCGCCGCGCTCGCACTGCCAGATTTCGGCGGCGCCGCCGTGCTTCAGCTTGCCGACGACATGGACCATGTCGTTCGGAGAAAGGAACTGGCCTTTCTTCACGTTGACGGTCTTGCCGGTCGCGGCGGCGGCGAGGAGCAAATCGGTCTGGCGGCAGAGGTAAGCTGGAATCTGCAAGACGTCGCACACTTCGGCAACGGGGGCGCACTGGGATGCGTCGTGGACGTCGGTCACGCAAGGCAGACCGTAGTCTTTTTTAACGAGGGCATGGAGGGCGAGGCCTTCTTCGAGACCGGTGCCGCGTCCGCCGGCGATGGAGGTGCGGTTGGCCTTGTCGAAGGAGCCTTTGAAAACGAGGTTCAGCTCGGGATGCTTCGAGCGGATCGCGATGAGCTTCTCGGCAACGGTGCGGACGACCTTCTCGTTTTCGAGCGAGCAAGGACCGGCGAGGACGAGGAGTTTTTTCGGGTCGAAGAGAGGCATGGTGTGGAGAGAAGTAGCGAGTAGCGGGTAGTCAGTAGCGAGTAGGCCGGAGCGGAGCAGCAGAGGAGGGGATGCGAATGAGTGGATTAACCTACTCGCTACCCGCTACTCACCACTCGCTACTTTTTCTTGGCCTTCACGGCTTTCTTGCCGCCTTTTTTATTTTTCAGCGCGGCGCCGATGAACGCGGCGAAAAGCGGGTGGGCCTTGTTGGGTTTCGACTGGAACTCGGGATGGAACTGGACCGCGAGGAACCAAGGGTGCTTCTTGAGCTCGACGATCTCGACCAGGTTGCGGCGCGGGTTGATGCCGCTGATGATGAGGCCGCCGCGCTGGAGCTGGCCGACGTAGGCGTTGTTCACCTCGAAGCGGTGGCGGTGACGTTCGCGGACGCTGGTGGACTTGTAGGCTTTGGCGGCGAGCGTGCCGGGCGTGAGCGCACATTCGTAGCTGCCGAGGCGCATGGTCGCGCCCTTGTCGATGACCTTCTTCTGCTCCTCCATCATGTTGATGACGGGGTGCGGAGCGTTGGCGTCGAACTCGGTGGAGTTGGCGCCCTTCAACTTGAGAACGTTGCGACAATACTCGATGACCGCGATCTGAAGGCCGAGGCAGAGGCCGTAGTAAGGGACGTTGTTTTCACGGGCGTATTTCGCCGCGGCGATCTTGCCCTCCGTGCCACGGTCGCCGAAGCCGCCGGGGACAAGAATGCCGTCGAGACCCTTGAGGATCGCGAGGCCGTTTTTCTTCTCGAGCTCCTCGGCGTCGATGCGGACGGTGTTGATCTTGCAGTTGTTGGCGATGCCGGCGTGCGTAATCGATTCGTAGACTGATTTGTAGGCGTCCTGAAGCTCGATGTATTTGCCGACGACGCCGATGGTGACTTCGTGCGCGGGATTCTTCACGCGGCGGACGATCTCGGTCCAGATGTTCTTCGTGGGAGGGGGATTTTTGAGTCCGAAGAGGTCGATCACGAGATCGTCCATGCGCTCTTTCTGGAGAGCGAGGGGGAGTTCGTAGATGGAGTCCACGTCGCCGCACTCGATAACGGCCTTCACGGGCACGTTGCAGAACATGGAAATCTTGTCGCGCAGGCCGGCCTCGAGCGGGTGATCGCAGCGGCACACGAGGATGTCGGGCTGAATGCCGATCTCGCGGAGTTTCGCGACGGACTGCTGAGTGGGCTTCGTCTTGAGCTCACCGGCGGCCTTCAGGTAAGGCACGAGCGTAACGTGAATAAAAATCACGTCGTTTTGCCCGACTTCGAGGGCGAACTGGCGCATGGCCTCGAGGAACGGCAGTCCCTCGATGTCGCCCGTGGTGCCGCCGATCTCGGTGATGAGAACGTCGACGTCTTTGCCACCGGAGTAGATGCGTTCCTTGATCTCGTTGGTCACGTGCGGAATCACCTGCACGGTTTTGCCGAGATAGACGCCGCGGCGTTCCTTCTGAATGACGCTCTCGTAAACCTGGCCGGAGCTGAGGCTGTTGAGCTGGGAGAGTTTTCCGCTCGTGAAACGCTCGTAGTGGCCGAGGTCGAGATCGGTCTCGGCGCCGTCCTCAAGCACGTAGACTTCGCCGTGCTGGAAGGGACTCATCGTGCCCGGATCCACGTTGAGGTAAGGGTCGAATTTCTGGATGCGCACCCGAAGGCCGCGCAATTCCAGCAGCGCACCGAGCGCCGCCGCCGTCAGGCCTTTGCCCAACGACGAAACGACTCCGCCTGTCACGAAGATGTATTTCATCGGAAAGGCATACGGGGTGACCCAAAAGCCTGACAAGCAAAACTCCGCCCTATTCCCACAACCACAGGGCCAGCAGGACGGTAGTTATCGCAAAGGCCGCCAGCGCCAGCGCGTAAATCGACCACTTGATGACCTTCGCCGCCAGCCAGAGCACGCCCGCCAGTGCCAGCACCGCGCAGGCCAGCACCAGTTCGCGAGGATAGGCCCGCAGCGGCTCCAGCCATGAATCGGGAAACGACATCGGCCCGCACACAAACCGCCCGCGCACCCTGCGCCAAGCAATTCCCCGCTTGCCCCGCCTCCCGCGCCCCGCGCACCATGGCGGTTTACATGCAATCGAAACCACAAGTTCTCGCCTGGCTCACCTGCGACGGCGTCCACCTCGATCCAGGCACGGGCAAGCACACCATCCTCGGCGTGTTCTCCAACATCCGCGGCCGCCAGTTCCCCGTCGTGCACCCGTTCATGATCTGGTTTCTCACGCTCAGCGACGTTCCCGCCGGCGAACATAAGATCAAAATCTCCCTCGGCCTCGACGCGACCAACCCCCAGCCACTCATCGAACGTCCCTTCGAATCGCAAAGCCCCCTGCAGCGCATCAACCTCATCAACGAGATCCGCAACCTCTCCTTCCCCCAGCCCGGCGACTACTCCATCATCATCGAGGTGGACGACGAGCCGCTCCTCGCCACCAGCATCACGGTGAGCAACTGAGTATCGGCTATTGGAGATTGGGGATCGCTTATCAGATTATTGCCCGGAATTCGACCGCCGCGTCCTCATGTTCCACTCCATCACCCGCCCACCGTTCCGTTTAAAAAACAAGCAATCCGCCATAACCAATCACAAATAACCCATGTCTGCCTCCGCCCCCTCCTCCGCTTCTTTTGACCTCATCGGTGTCGGCTCGCCCATCATGGACCTGCTGGCCCGCGTGCCCGACGCCTTCCTCACCACCCTCACTGGGGCGAAAGGCGGCATGGTTCTTATCGATGCGGACGAGATGGAAGCCATCGTCACCCGCCTCGAAAACCATCCCTCCACCGTGGCCGGCGGCTCGGCCGGCAACACTGCGGTGAGCGCCGCCCGCCTCGGCCTGCGCACCACCTTCCTCGGCAAGCTGGGCAACGACTCCACCGCCCGCGCCTATCGCGAACACTTCCAAGCCGCCGGCGGCGACACCTCGCGCTTCAAGCACGCCGACCTCGCCAACGCCCGCTGCGTCTCCCTCATCACGCCCGACAGTGAACGCACCATGCGCACGTGCCTCGCCGCCGCCATGACCCTGCATGCAGGCGAAATCAGTCCCGCCGATTTCATTGGCTGCCGCCACGCCCACATCGAGGGGTATCTCCTATTCAACCGCGACCTCGCCAACGCCGTGATCACCGCCGCCCGCGCCGCCGGTTGCACCCTCAGCGTGGACCTCGCCTCCTTTGAGGTGGTTAACGCCGCCCGCGACTGGATTCTCGCCCAGCTCCGCGCCGGCATCGACGTCGTCTTCGCCAACGAGGACGAAATCCGCGCCCTCTTCCCCGACTCCGCCACCCACGACTACGCCGACCTTGCGCTTCGGCTCGCCTCATTCGGCGGCATCGGCGCCGTGAAGATGGGCAAGGACGGCGCCTGGGTCGCCCAAGGCAAAAACCTCCACCGCATCGAACCCGTCCCCGCTCCCACCGTGACCGACACCACCGGCGCGGGCGATGCCTGGGCCGCCGGTTTCCTCTACGGCAAGCTCTGCGGCTGGCCGTTGCCCGCCGCCGGAGCGCTCGGCTCCCTCCTCGGCTCCGAATGCGTGCGCCACATCGGCCCCTCCATCCCCGAGTCCCACTGGCCTGCCCTCCGCGACACCGCACGCACCCTCGCCACGCGGCGCTGATTGACGGTCTGAAGTGGGAGCGCGCTTGCTCGCGATTCCGACCCTCGCGAGCAAGCTCGCTCCCACGCTAAACCACCCGCAAGGCTTGCCATTGGTCATTGGTCATTCGTCATTTCCTGAAATGTCTGCCGATCTCGTCCAACTCGTCACCTCGATCGCCCAACGTGCCCGCGCCGCGTCGCTCGTGCTCGCCACGACCCCGACCGCCGCAAAAAACGCCGCGCTCCTCCGCCTTGCCGAGTTGCTCCCCGCCGCGTCCGCCGACCTCCTCGCCGCCAACGCCAAGGACCTCTCCGCCGCCGAAGCCAACGGCCTCGCCAAACACGAGATCGAGCGCCTCACCCTCACGCCCGCCAAGCTCGCCCACCTCGCCGAGTCCGTCCGCCAAGTCGCCGCCCTGCCCGACCCCGTCGGCGCCACTCTCGAATCGTGGACGCGCCCCAACGGCCTCCGCATCGACAAACGCCGCGTGCCCATCGGCGTCATCGGCATCATCTACGAAGCGCGCCCCAACGTCACCATCGACTGCGCCATCCTCTGCCTGAAAAGCGGCAACGCCTGCATCCTCCGCGGCGGCAAGGAAATCTTCCACACCAACACCGCCTTCGCCGACCTCATCCGCCAAGCCCTCATCGGCGACTCCGCCTCCGATTCCGTCTCTGGCTCTCAGCTCTCAGCTCTCAGCTCTCAGCTTTCCGCCCCTCAGCTTCCGATCGACGCCGTCCAACTCATCCCCACGACCGACCGCGCCGCGCTCAACACCCTCCTGAAGCTCGACACGCTCGTCCACTGCATCATCCCCCGCGGTGGCGAGAGTCTCATCCGCTTCGTCGCGCAAAACTCCACCATTCCCGTCATCAAGCACTACACCGGCGTTTGCTTCGTTTACGTGGACAAGGCCGCCGACGCCGCCATGGCCGAGACCATCCTGCTCAACGCCAAAACCCAGCGCCCCGGTGTGTGCAACACCGCCGAGCAACTCCTCGTCCACGCCGACGTCGCCGAAACCATTCTCCCCAAGCTCGCCGCCGCCCTCGCCGCGAAAGGCGTGCAACTCCGCTGCGACGAACGTGCCCTCGCCATCCTCTCTGCTTCTGGCTCTCAGCTGTCCGCCGCAACTGCGGCGGACTACACCGCCGAATTCCTCGATCTCATCCTCGCCGTCCGCATCGTGCCCGATTTGGAAACCGCCATCGCCACCATCAACCGCGACAGCTCCGGCCACACCGAAGCGATCATCACGCAGGACGAAGCGGCCGCCCACCGCTTCCAACAAGCCATCGACAGCGCCGTCGTGACATGGAACGCCAGCACCCGCTTCAACGACGGCTTCGAGTTTGGCTTTGGTGCCGAGATCGGCATCAGCACCGACCGCCTCCACGCCCGCGGCCCGATGGGGCTGAACGAGCTCTGCTCCTACAAATACCTCGTCACCGGCACCGGCCAGGTGCGCGAATGATTTCGGACGCAAATCCGGTTGCGTTCGCTCAGCCATTGCGTCGGTTGATCGCAATCTTGGGCATCTGGGTGCTGGTCGCCGGGGTGATGCGCGCCGACGCGCTGCCTTGGATATTGCTTAATCCCGCCAACGACACGCGAGACCCCGAGATGCAAGCCTGGGACCAAGGCGACTCACGCAACTTCGTCGAGGTGGCCAACCGCTCTGAGGCGTTTGCCGGAACTCGATTTCAATGGTCCCAGATCGCACTCGGCGATGTCCTTAGCATCAGCACGCCCTTCGCAGAGCTGCGCTTCGACGCGGTGAAACCCATGGCGTTCACGACGCATGAAAAAGCTACCCTGCAAGAGTGGCTTACCCGGGGTGGATTTTTGCTTTTATTTGAGGATGCTTACCCCTACCCCCAGGAGGTTTTCAGGAAAAATGCCACCCTCCCCGTCTATGAATTTTTCACGCGGGAGCTGCCGGCAAAAGATCCTTTTTTTACCGTAGAACACATCACCGACGAACATCCGATTTTTCACATCAATCACGAAACCTCGACGGTTCCCGGCATCGCCCGCGAAATACGCGAAACCCCCCACTACCGCGGCAGAACCTTGATTCTCTACCATGGACGCCCGGTCGCTTTTTTTATGGGCCGCTACAATTTCGAGGAAGACAACCGCTGGGTGCCCAGATCCCGCCCCTTTCAAACCGCATACAGCTCCGAGTTAAAAAGCTACTATCTCATCGTGAACATATACGTCTATGCGATGTATGCGCAAGACGCGCCTCAACCCGGCGCTCCCCCAGAAACAACCACAACAGCCCGTTAGGCCTCAGTTAATACGCCGCATAACGGCGCATACAATCCGTGCGCCGAAGGCTATCAGCTCGACGCCCGACAAGGGATGCAGTCTACTTGCTTTCATCCCCATGCAACGCCCCATTCTCGTCGCCGAGATCGGTATCAGCACCGACCGCCTCCACGCCCGCAGCCCGATGGGTTTGAACGAGCTCTGCTCCTACAAATACCTCGTCACCGGCACCGGCCAGGTGCGGGCCTAGGCGTCTTGCGGCCACCTTCATGTCTCAAGAATTACCCCCTCCGCTACCGACCGATTCACCGCCAACGACGATCAAGCGCCGCCGCCGTTTCTTCTCGTGGAGAAACACTTTGATCGTGCTGGCAGTCGGCATCGCGGGCCTCGTCTGGTGGTCCCGCGACGAACCGCCGCCTGATGTAAGCGATCTGGTTTTCGCCCCGCTCCAGTTACCTGCAGATCAAAACGCTTACGCCGTCCTCACCAAGGCCGCCCAACTCGTTCCCGAGCATAAATGGACAAACGACGAGCAAGATACCCTTCAATCAATGATCGAAGGGGGGAATTCATGGAGTGATTCCATCGCCCAAACTTGCCTCCGCGATATTGAGCCCGCTTGGCCACTGCTCTACCAAGCACAACAAATTCCCCAAGGACAAACCCCGTGGGTAAGTGCACCCGAAGATCTTTTACCCGAACTTGGACCTATCAAAAAGCTCTGTAATATCACACAAATCCGCGCAAGGAACCAAGCCCGCCTCAACGATCCTGATGAAGCCTTGCTCACAGCTTTGGTTGTTTTATCCGCGGGCAATCGCGTCGAAGAAAGTCACGGCACCATCATCCATTATCTGACAGGTTCTGTCATCAAACGCTCTAGCCTCGTGACCATACAGGACGTGGTCGCATACAATAATCCCTCCGGCGAAATATTACGCACGACACTACGAGGGGTCTCGGAGAGCCGTGCCAATGCAGATGCCGTATCTCTGGCGTTTAAAAGCGAATTAAGATTCTTCGACAACACACTGCCTTTGCTCAAAGGCCAAAAGCTAGGCGACTTAACCGACGGAAAATTTCGTTTATTAAATAAACTTAGCTCCATTCCTCTGCTTTTGAAGCCCAACCTCACCCAGCGCGTTTACACCAACTATCTGCGAGTCTCATCTGGTCTGGTCGATCAACCACTGGCGGTTTTGCAATCAAGCGATGAACTCAATAATTTCACCCAGAAAAACATTCGGAGAAAATTCTTTTATAATCCGGATAACATCCTGGGGCGCATCTTCCTCTCGATCATTACCCCTGCTACCTCAGCAATCTTGAAAGCCCGCCTGCGTGAACAATCGCAGATTTCCGCCACCGAGGCGTTTCTCGCGCTCACCCTCTACAAACGCGAACACGGCGAGCTTCCCGCCACCCTTGACGCCCTCGTTCCCGCCTACCTGCCCGCCGTGCCTCGTGACTACTTGGACGGAGCCCCCATTCGCTACTCGCGAGACCTCGGAGTAGTCTGGTCCGTCGGCCTAAAAAACCTCGCCATCACCCAGCTCGATCAAGTCATCGAGAAAGGTGAGACTGTGTTATATCTCACCCCTCGCCCTCGCACACCGGCCCCAGCATCGCCAGCGACTCTACCGCAGTAATTTTCTCCGGTTTTCCCTACGTCTCGCACGCGCTCCATTTATCCCATCGGACGTTCCTCATCGCGCAGCACGCTCGGCGGCCGTCCCCACGCCCGGCGGCAGACCCTTGAAAAATGAAACGGGTTGGCGAAGCCCAGCGCTTCGCTCACCTCGCTCACCCGGCGGCCCTGATGTCGCAGCATCGCCGCCGCCTCGCCCAACTTCAGTTCCAGCAGCAACCTCGCCGGCGGCGCCCCCAGCAAAGCCCGGCACTGCTCGGTAAACTGCCGCGGACTCACCGCCAGCGCCCGCGCCAATTCCGCCACCGTGGGATTGCCCGCCACGTGTCGCGACAACAACGCCGCGATCTCCTCCCTCCGCGCCTCCGCCGCCGGCAACGCCCGCCATTCCCGGCTCAACCCGCCCTCCGGCAATCCCCGCGCCCACCGCCAGAAAAGCGCCGCCAGCAACCCGTCCTGCACCGCCGCCGCATGGCCCTCGCCCGCCTCGGCCTCCGTCTGGATTTCGCGCAGCAACCGCGCATCCCGCGCAAAAACCCCGCGCGACACCTGCTGCCCCGCCTTCACCCCCGCCATGAACAACTGCGGCACCCGCGCTCCCTCCGCCGCCTCCAGCGTAAAATGCAGCACGAAATGCCGCTGTCCCGCCCGCAGATGATCCGCATGCCAGTCACCCGGCTTGACGATCAACACTGCGCCCGCACCCAGCCTCAGCTTCACTTCGTTCAGCTCGCAAAGATAGGGACCGCGCTCCACCAGGATCGCCTCGTAGCCCGTATGCCGGTGGCGCGGATACTCGTGATCCTCGTTCATGACCAGCCGGTGAAAATCGGCGAATACCGGCTGAACTCCGACCCGGCGATGCCGGGCATGAACCCGGTGGTAACGTTGTTTTTTGAGCATGGTGAGCGGCTTTTCTTCATTCATCCTGCTTTTAAAGGCTTCATTTTCAATCGCCTAAAACGATATGTCTTTGCCCGTGCAGGCATGGCTCCCGCGCCGTCCACCTGCTATGCTTTGCACTCTCAACTCCTTCTCCCATGACCCAACCCACCCTCACGCAGCTCGCCAAGATGATCGACCACTCGCTTCTCCACCCGACCATGTCGGATGCCGATATCAAGACCGGTTGCGAACTCTCCCGCGACTACAACGTCGCGACCGCCTGCGTGAAGCCCTACAGCATCCGGCAGGCGCTCGACATCTTCGCCGGCACCGACGTCATGGCCTGCGCCGTCATCGGCTTCCCTCACGGCAACAGCACCACCGGCATCAAGATCATCGAAGCCGAGTCCGCCGCCCTCGCCGGCGCCAAGGAGATCGATATGGTCGTCAACAACGGCAAGGTGAAGAGCGGCGAGTGGGACTACGTGAAACGCGAGATCGACCTCATCAACCAGGCCGTCGTCGCGGCCGGCTCCATCCTCAAGGTCATCTTCGAAAACGACTACCTCACCACCGCCGAGATCATCAAACTCTGCGAAATCTGCACCGAGGTGAACGTCGCCTTCGTCAAGACTTCCACCGGCTACGGGTTCGTCAAGCAGACCGACGGACAATACAACTACAAGGGCGCCACCATGGAGCACCTCAAGCTCATGCGCCAGCACACCGCCGCCCACATCCAGATCAAGGCCGCCGGCGGCGTCCGCACCCTCGATGATCTCCTCGCCGTGCGCGCGCTCGGCGTGACGCGCATCGGCGCAACCGCCACCAAAGTCATGATCAACGAAGCCATCAAGCGCGGCTTCGCCGGCTCCCTGCCCAAACCCCACCTCGACGGCATCGCCGCCGCGCCCGCCGGCTACTGAGTTCAGATCGCCCTCCTCACTTCAAAAGCGCGGTCACGATCGCCGACCACTCGGCCTCAAGGCCAACCGCCGGCATCGGAC
>FSTE01000003.1_pt1 | contig 10313 bp, 5 predicted proteins | sample 1637071 | NCBI WGS metagenome assembly FSTE01 (sample SAMEA3914818, study PRJEB12502) | metagenome | biome: forest; material: soil | place: Canada | collected 2010-06-26 | depth 0.1 m
GATCGGAAACGCCGGCGGCAAATGGCGAGAGCGAAGGTGAGCGCTCCCAAAATCCCAGCATACGTGGAGGGCTCGGGGATGGCGGTGGCCACGGCGATGAGTTGAAAGAGGTTGCCGCTCTGAGCGAAGGAGAAGTCGTAGCCGGCGATGACGGAGCCGAGTTCGAAGGACGTGCTGTCGATGCCGGTAAGTGTCGCTCCGGTAGCGTCGATAAAATTGTAGGTGCCGGCGGTGAAGCCGCCGGAGTCTGAGAGGTTGACGATGATCTTGCCGCCAGCCGGGCCGGTGAGCGCTCCTCCGGTGACGAGAAGAGCGTTGATCTGCGAGCCGAGTGAGCAGGTGAGGATGGAGCTGTTTTCCAAGATGAGTCCGCTGCTGAAGAGGAGAATGCCGCCAACGTCGGGGGCGAGGGTGCCTCCGGTGTGCACGGTGGTGAGGCCGCTGATCAGATCATTGCCGGCGAGGGTGCCGCCGGTGTTGACGGTGACCGGGCCGGTGCCGAGCGAGGACAATCCGGTGAAGCCGCCTCGTGCCGCGAGGGTGCCCCCGTTGATGATCGTGCCGCCGGTGTAGCTGTTTCCGACTCTGAGAACGTTGAAGCCGGCGGTGTTGATGACCGTGGCATTGCCGCTGACGATGATACCATTGCCGGAGGCGGTGCCGTCCCGTGTAAAGTAGAAAGGGGCCGCCACCGCGGCGGTGGTGTTGAACTGCACGGTGCCGGCACCGTTGGCTCCGGTCGTGATAGTGGCGGTGTCGAGCACGCCGGCGGTGGCCGACGGTGCGGTGGCGCCGCCGCCGATGTTGAGCGTGCCGGTCGAGCCATAGTATTCACCGAGAATAAGCGTGCTGGCGCGGACCAATCCGCCGTCGGAGATCGTGAGGATGCTGTCGTTGGCGCTGGCGAAGTCAGCGAGGGAAATTTCTTCCGAGTAGGCCCAGGTCGAGCCGGCACCGGTCACGGTGACCGTGCTCGCGCTGATCTGGGCGAACACCGCGCTCATCGAGCCGCCGTCGCGTATGATTAGGCCGCCACCTCCGTCTATGACGGTTCCGCCGGTGTAGCTGCTATTGCCGGTAAGAGTCAGGATGCCGGCGCCTTGGGTCCAGATGCTACCATAATTGGTGATCGAGCCCGAGAAGGTGGTGTCGCGGTCGCTGTTGACGGTGAGCGTGATGGCCTGATTGCCAAAAACCAGGGAACCGGCGCCAGAGAGGTTGTTGATGGTTTGTTCGAAGCCGAAGACTTTGAGCGTGGCTCCGGCGGCGATGTCCACGCTGTTTGATGAGGCGATGCTGCCGGTGTCGGCGATCCACACGGTGCCCGACTGAATCGTGGTGGCTCCGGAGTAGGTGTTGACCCCGGCGAGGATGATGTCGCCGATGGGATTGGCACCTTCGTCAAAGGTGAGCGAGTGCGCACCGCTGATGATACCGGAAATCGTCGAGTTCGCCCGGGGGCTGGTGTCCGGATTGGCGGAGATGATCGTGATGTCGTCGCCGAGGGTGACCGCGCCGGAGAGATTGGTGTAGCGGCCGAGGGTGAAATTGCCGTTGAGGATGACGTCGTTGGCGAGGGTGCGTCCGGCGCCTTCCGCGCGGAGGGTTCCGCCGTTGATGGTAAGTGTGCCGGAGCCGAGCGCATTGTCGGCTCCGAGGCCGAGCGTGCCGGCATTCAGCACGGTGCCGCCGGTGTAGGTGTTGGCAGAGGATAGGGTTAGCCTCCCCTCGCCAACTTTGCCGAGATCACCGTCGCCGCTGATGACGCCGCTCTGGGTGGCGGCTTCACCGATATTGACGGAGAGGGTAAGCGGAGCGACGGCAGTGGTGGTCAGGCTCTCGGAGTCATTCTGGCCGTCGGTGTAAGTGATGGTGGTCTGGGCCCGGAGGGGCAGTGTGCCGACGGCAAGGGTGAGGGCTAGGTGAATGATGGAGGGCAGGCGCATGGTGTGATGGACTGGACGTCTGTATCGGCCCGCGGGAATCGCTGGAGCAATGAGGTAAACCCAGTAGCACTACTGGGTTTTTATGGTGAGACGGGCTTGCGGACTGTGGGCGCGGGCGGATGAACTCAGGGACTTGATCACGCAACGTATCATTTCACGGCTGGTCCTCGCCGGAGGGCTCGCTTTTGTGATGGCCGGCCTGGCTTGGCTGATGTTTGGCCTTGCAGGCAATCATGCGGGCATGCGCCGCCTGCCGGACGCCGATGGTTCGATAATCGAGGTGTTATCCGCCGCGGGCCCCGGTCTCGCTTTGGATCAGGTGATCTCCGCGCCCTCCTCACAATGGCGACCTTGGGGCGGGGTGGATTACATCAACGCACCGCATGGCGGCGTGGTGTGGATGCGTGCGACAGTGCGCAATCGTGGGCCGGAACCCATTCACGGCGTGCTGGCCGACACCGAGTATTTCCCGGACAGGCTGGAGGCTTGGACCCGGGGTAACGATGGCGGCTGGCGGGCGATGCGTTCGGGGGAGGCCGTGACAGGCAAAGACAAACCGATGTGGGCGCGCACGGCGGCGTTTCCCTTAACGGTGCCCGCCGCAGGTGAGCGGGTGATCTACCTGCGGGCGGACGATTATTATTTTGTTTATGTGAGGCCTTCGTGGTGGCCGAGCATGGAGGATTATCTGGCCATGCAGGTGCGCGATGTATTGGCGGAGGCTATCTGTTACGGAGGACTCGTCGCGCTTTTGCTCTATAACGTCGTCCTGTGGGCACGGCTGCGTTTCACCGACATAGGTTGCTATGTGCTCTACGCGACCGGCGCGGTGATCTTCAACTTCGTCTCGAATGGCGGGCTCGCCTTGCTCGGGCTGGCGGCGGGCTCACCGTGGAAGGAGATGATCATCGCCGGAGCGCTTTCTCTCGGCGGCGTGTTTCTGGTGCAGTTCGGGCGGATATTCCTGAGCACGAAGGACAGGATGCCGCAGGCCGACCAATTTCTCCGGTGTTTGCTGGCAGTGCTAATCGGTCTGGCGCTGGGCGTGCCGGCCATGCCCTGGATGACTGGATTACAGTGGTTGGAGCTCACCGTGGCAGTGCTCACGGCCACGCATGCGGTCATGCTAGTGGTGGCGACCACCGCATGGCTGAGAGGGGTGAGGCACGCCCGCTTTTTTGTGGCGGCGTTTGGCCTGCTTTTTGTGAGCGCGTTGCCCGCCGTGGTCACGTGGTTGAACCATGACATCGCGGCCGGAGCGGCAAGGGGACTGCTGGCCGGAGCGATCCTTGAGATGGTGATGCTGTCGTTTGCGTTGGCGGACCGGTTTGAGCAGGCGCAGCGGCAGCTGGTCGAGGAAACCGAGCAACGCCGCATGCTTGAGGAAACTTACTCGGACGAGCTGGAGCTGGAGGTGGGCGAACGCACGCGGGAGCTTGCACAGGCCAACGCCGACAAAGACCAGATGCTCGACGTCATCGGGCATGATCTGCGCAGCCCGCTCACGGGGCTGATGCGATCGGCCGATGAAACCACGGGGGAGTTTTCGCGTGAGACGGTGCGCACAGGGAGGGCGTTGCTGTTGATGATCGAGGATCTCGTGTTGTGGGCGCGGTTGCGGGCGGGAACCCATGCGGTCGCGATGCATCCGGCCCGGGCGCTGATGACGCCGGCGGTGGCGTTGCATCACTCGCTGGCCGAATACGGTGGCGTGGAGCTGGTGCTGGACGTTCCGGAAGGATTGCACGTGGAAACCGATCTGGTGCTCGCGCAGACGCTCGTGCGAAACCTGCTCGCCAATGCCCTTAAGTTTGCCCGCACACGCGTGGTGCTGTGTGCCTCGGCCACCGGGTCCGGCGGGGTGCGCTTCACAGTGGGTAACGATGGTCCGCCGCTGTCGGCGGCAGTCGCGGCGCGATTCGCGGCGGGTGAAGACGAGCCGATGACGGCGACAGGCGGACTGGGCTTGCGGTTCTGCCGGGAAATCTGCCGGGAGCTTGGCATGCGATTGGAGGCCGGATCGGGCGCGGACGGCGGCACCACGTTCAGCTTTACCATTATGACGACGATCATCGACGGACAATCAACCAACCGGCCATGAAGACAAAAAAAGAATCCGGGTCGCCCATCCGCCTGTTCATCATAGAGGACCAGGGAATGGTGCGGACGTTTTTCGAGCGATTGCTCGCAGGGATGCCGGGCTTCACGCTCGTGGGCTCGGCGAGGTCGGGCGAGGAGGCGTTGCCGCAGGTGGAATCAACCCGGCCCGATGTGGCGCTCGTAGATTTTCAACTGCCGGGGATGGACGGATTGGAGTTCGTCCGGCTGGCCCGGCAAGTGAGGCCGCAATTCTGGGTCTTGATGGTGTCGTCACGCGTGGATCCGTTGGCGCTGACCCAGATCCGTGAATCCGGAGTGGAGGGGTTTCTTGAAAAAGACGCCTCGCCGGAAGAGCTCGCCAAAGCGCTCGAAACCGTGGCGCAGGGGCGGCACTATTACTCGGGAAAATTTCGTGAGACGCTGGCACGCGAAGGCGCCAAGGCCCAAGGCGTGAGGAAGATTTTGTCGCGGCGCGAACAGCAGGTTCTTGGGCTGGTGCTCGAAACCAAAAGTAACCGTGAGATCGCGGATCTGATGGGACTGAGCGTGCGCACGGTGGAGTTTCATCGGCTGAATCTCATGACCAAGCTCGATGCGGGCAACCTGGCGGAGCTCACGACCAATGCGCGGTTGCGCGGTTGGATGATGACGGTGGGGCGAGCAGAACCCAAAGGCTGAGGCCGGATTTTAAGTCAATCAACCACGTCGCCGTTTGCGCCATGCGGCGAGGGCGAGACAAGCGAAGCTGGCGATGATTGCACAGGTCGATGGTTCGGGGACAGCAGTTGTCACGGCGACGAGCTGGAAGAGGTTGCCACTTTGAACGAAGGTGAAGTCGTAGCCGGCGATGACGGTGCCGAGTTCGAAGGATGTGCCGTCGATGCTGGTGAGAGTCGCGCCGCTGGCATCGATAAAGTCGTAGGTGCCGGCGGTAAAGTCGCCGGAGTCTGAGAGGTTTATCGTGATGGTGCCGGAGGCAGGGCCGGTGAGCGTGCCGCCGGAGACGCGGATAGTGTCGCTCGCGGTGCCGAGGGCGAAGTCGAGGATCGCGCCGTTGGAGAGAGTGAGGCCGTCGTTGAAGGTGAGTGCGCCGGGCGAGTTGCCGGGAGCGAGATGAGCCCCGGAGCTGATCGTGACCAAACCCTCGATGGAGCCGGCACCGCCGAGGGTTTTTCCGATACCGAGGGTGAAGCCGGGTTGGGCGGACACGTCGAAGGTCGCGCCGTCATTGACGGTGATCACGGACGTGTTGGCGAGCGTGCCGGTGGCGCTTAGGACCAGAGTGCCGGCGTCGACGGTGGTCGTGCCGGTGTAGGTGGCGGCGCCCGCCAGTGTCAGGGTGCCCGTGCCGGTCTTGACGAAGGAGCCGGCGCCGGTGATCGCACCGGAGTAGGTCGTGCTGGTGTTGAGCGCGCCGACCGTGAGGGTTTTGCTGCTGAGATCCACGGTGCCGCCGCCCGCCAGGGAGCCGATCGCGGCGCCGGGCGCGGTCAGGGCGAAGAGCGCGATGCCTCCCGTGGCACCGTTGGTGACGGCGGTCGTGGGCGCGGTGCCGCTGTTGAGGAAAAACAAGGAGGCGTTGTTCGTGACGGTGGAGGTGCCTGTGGCCGTGCCCACGCCGTCGAAGAAGGCCAGGCTGCTGTTGTTCACGACGGTCGCCGCGCCGATGCTGGGGCCGTAGAAATTAAGGCTGCCGTAGTTCGTGATGGTGGCCGAGCCGGCGCTCGCCGTGGCGCTGACGGTCATGAAGTGGTTGTTGGTGACCACGGCGGAACCGGCGGTCGACGTGTTCTGAAAATTGAGGGAGCCGGTGGCGGTGTTGGTAATGGTGGCCGAGCCGGCGCTGCTGCTGTCGTAGAAGATGAGCGCATTGCTGCTCGTGATGGCGGCGGACCCGGCGCTCGCGGTGTCGGTGAAAAAGACGTTGCCGACGTTGCTGATCGCGAAGCCGGGCGCGACATAGTCGCCGCGCAGATACAGGTAGGCGCCGCTGGCCACGCTGACGTTACCCGTGCCGAGGGTGCCGCCGGTGCCGGCGGCGGCGTTGACCCGTAGCGTGCCGGAGCTGACGGTGGTGCCTCCGGTGTAGGTGTTGGCGCCGGTGAGCGTGACGTAACCGGGACCGGTCTTGGTGAGGCTGCCGCCGGTGCCGCTGATCGCGCCGCCGAAGGAAAGGTTGACGTTGGCGACGCCGAGGGCGCCGACCGCGAGGTTGTTGGCCCCCAGCAAAACCGTGCCGCTGCCCCCGAGGGAGCCGATGGCCAGGCTGCCGTTATGCGCGCTGAGATCGATGGTGCCTGTGGTGCCGTTCGTGAGGGCGGTGCCCGTAGCGGTGCTGGTGCCGGTGAAATAAAGGCCGGAGTTGTTCGTGATGACCGCGGAGCCGGTGGAAGCATCGGACTCAAAGGTGAGGGTATCGGGGACGTTGTTCGTGATCGTGCCCGCAGCGGTCTGGCCGGTGGAGTAGGTGACATCCTGGGCAAGTGCGGGGTGGGCGACGACAAGCAAGAGCGCCAGGATCACCGCGAGGCGGGAAATGAAAAACGGGGGAAGGTGAAGCAACGAAGGAATGCGAGAGGTCATGGCGGAAAACTGGCTGGAGGCTGCGGGCGCGAGCCGGCGTCGGTCCAACAAACAGAACCCGTAGAAATACGGGGGAGCGGCGGGGCGGGCTTGCGTTACCGAAGCAGTCTCTTGCGGAATGGGGGATGCCGGTCTCACGTCCGTTTCCTTGGCTGAGTCTCGCCGGGCTGATCGCAATCACGGCGGCGGCGCTGGGCGGATTGTTGTTCGGCCTGGCCGGCCGTCACGAAGGACGGCAGCCGGCGGACGCGGACGGTTCGACCGTGGACGTGCTGATGGATGCGGAAGGCCGGCTGACCTTCGAGGCGGCACGCACCCAGGCGTCGAAAGAATGGAGGTGTTGGAGCGGACCGGGTTCGATCAGCGCCGTCCACGGCGAGGTCGTGTGGGTGCGGATCGTCCTGCGCAATCCGACGGCGGAAACCCGGCACGGCGTGCTGGCCAATGCCGAGCCATTCTCGGACCGGATCGACCTGTGGAGCGCGGATGACGCCGACGGGTGGCGGCACCAGCAGGCCGGCGAGTGGGTGCCCGAGGCGGAGAAGCCGATGTGGGGGCGCAGCGCGGCGTTCTTCGTCGAGGTGCCGGCGCACGGCGCGCGGCTCCTCTACCTGCGCCTGGAGGACCGTTCCTGGGTCTGGTTGCAGCCGGTGTGGTGGCCGGAGCAACGGGATTTTCTCGCGGCTCAGCTGCGCGATTTGATCGCCGAAGGCTGTTACTTCGGCGTGCTGCTGGCACTGCTCTTCTACAACGCGGTGCTATGGGTGCGCATGCGGTTTCCGGCGACGGGCCTTTACCTGCTCTATATCGGAGCGTTCATCGCCTATGTGTTCATGGCGCGGGCCGATGCCGCGATGATCGGGCTGACGATCGGATCGCCCTGGATGGAAGCGATCGGCACGGCGGCGTTGATGTTGAGCACCGCGGCGCTCGCGGAATTTTCGCGCCGGCTTCTCGAGCTGCCGGACCGGGCGCCTCGGGGCGACCGGTGGATGCGCAGGCTTGGATGGGTGTTGGCGGCTCTGTCAATCTTCGCGACGGCCGTGCCGGTTTTTGGACTGAAGAACGCATTTATTTATCTTGTTCTAGCGAGCGCGGTCACACACCTCGTGGTGTTTGGCGTGGCGATCGCGGCCTGGCGGGCGGGAGTCTGGCAGGCGCGGTATTTCGTGCTGGCCTTCGGCTGCCTGTTCACCGGCTTGCTCCCTGCCATGGCCACGTGGCTGCCGTCCGTCTCGCTGGAAACGGCGGGCCGGCTGGGGATGACCGGAGCGGCGCTGGAGATGATGCTGCTGTCGCTTGCCATGGCGGAACGCTTCGCCCTGACCGAGCGTGAAAAGCTCACCGCGCAGGAGCACGCGGTGGCGGAGGCGGAGCGGCGGCACCAGATCCAGGAAGCCTACGCCGACGAACTCGAACACGAGGTTCGCGCGCGCACCGGCGAGCTTGCCGCCGCCAACGCCGACAAGGACCGCATGATCGCCGTGCTCGGGCACGACCTGCGCAGCCCGCTGACGGCCCTGACGCTGTCGGCCGAGCAGGTGGCGACGGACCAGGCCGCCGCGACGGTGCGCGTGAATTTCGCCGCCGAAGCGGCGCAAACCGGGCGGGCGCTGCTGTTACTGCTGGAGGACGTGGTGCTCTGGGCGCGATTGCGCGCAGGGGTGGGCAAGGTCGCAGATCACACGGCGGCGAGTGTTGTCGCGCCAGCGGTCGAACTGCACCGCGGGGTGGCCGCGCAGCGTGGCGTGAGCGTGGACGCCGGCACCGATCCCCTCGTATGCGTACGGACCGACCTCGTGCCGGCGCAGACGCTCGTGCGCAATCTGGTTTCCAACGCCGTGAAATCCGCGCGCAGCCGCGTGAGGGTCGAGGTCACGGCGGCAGGCACGCCCGACGGAATGGTCCGAATCAGCGTGAGCGATGACGGCGCAGGGCTGCCGTCGAACATTCTGACGTATCTTCAAGATCCCGCCGGAAACCACCCGGGCACGAACCACCCCTGGCACGCCCGCGGCGGTCTCGGGCTGCGGCTGTGCACGGAGATCGCCGAGGCGATGGGCTCCAGACTGGTTGCAACCGTGCCGGTCGGCGGAGGCACGGAGATTTCGTTTACACTGCCGCGGGCGGGAAACTAGCTTCGCGCCATGACTCCGCCGCGCACCCGCACGCTGTTGGTCGAGGATCAGGGGATGTTCCGCGCGTTCATGGAGAACTGGCTGGCGAACCATCCGCGCTTCGAGCTGGTAGGCGCCGCGGCCTCGGCGGAAGAGGCGCTTGGGTTGCTCACGAGCCGGCGACCCGAGCTGATGGTGGTGGACTTGCAGCTGCCCGGCATGGACGGGCTGGATTTTGTACGGACGGCGCGCCAGGCCCGGCCGCAGGCGCGCGCGCTGGTGCTTTCGTCACTCATGGACCCGCTGGCGCTGACGCGCGTGCGGGAGAGCGGGGTGGAGGGCTACGTTGAAAAGGATACGCGGCCGGAGAGGCTCGAGGAGGCGATGCTCGCGGTGGCTGCGGGCCGGTCGTTCTTCTCGGCGCGGTTCGTCGAGACGATGGCGGCGGAGAGCGCGAAATCCGAGGCGCTGGGCAAGATCCTGTCGCGGCGCGAGCAGGAGGTGTTGACGCAGATCATTGCGGGAAAAACGAGCCGTGAGGTGGCGGATTTTTATGGCATCGGGCTGCGCACTGTGGAATTCCACCGTGCGAACATCATGGCAAAACTCGGTGCAACCAACACCGCTGAACTCGTCGCCCAGGCACGAGCGCGCGGCATGATTTGAGCCTCGGTTAGGTGTGCCGGCGTTTGCGGCAGGCGACGAACCCGAGCACGACCGCACCAAGGAGTGCGGCGCAGGAGGCGGGCTCGGGGATGGAGGCAAGGGCGAGGGAGAAACTGTCGCCTGAAGCCACATTGCCCGTGATGGTGTAGCCGTCGGGCAGAATGACGGTGTCGAACTGGCCGGTGATCGTGCCGGCGGTGATGATATTGAAGATATCTCCGGGTGCGGGTTCAAAGCCGTTGATCAGGACGATCTCCAAAGTGCCGCCAAGAGAGAGCTGGCCGGTGACGCTGACGGTGTCGTAGCCGGTGCCGGGGGTGGTTCCTCCGAGTTCGATGATGAGCGTGTTTCCGGAGGTGAAGGTGGCATCACCCTCGATGATGGTGGCAGCGGGGCTGTTGCCCGGCGAATAGGAGCCGTCGAAGATAAAATTGCCGTGGAAGGAACCAGCGCCGCTGACCGGTCCCGTGAAGGTGATGGCCTCGCCGGGAGTAGTGGGGCCGTTGAGCACGCCCTGCACGACAAAGGTGTTGGTGATGGTCTGAGGGGTGGTGAACGTGGCGGTGGCGTTGGCGGCGATGGTGATGCGGGCGGCCGCAAGGGGGGAGAAGGTCAGGTTGAGGGTCCAGGAAGCGAGCGTTCCGGTGCCGCCGGCGCTATCGTCGGCAACAAAGAGGCGCCATTGCCCGTCGGTGGAAACGCCATTGAAGGAGGCAAGCGTGGCGGTGCGGCTGTCGGTAGCGAGAACGGCGGAGGGATCGCTTTCGCGTCCGTCGGGCGCCCAAGTACCGGTGAGGGTGCCGGGATTGTTTACATCGGACGGGCTGGCGGCGTGGATGTCGCCGTTGGCGGCGGAGTCGGCGAAGGTGACGTTTAGGCCTTCGTAGGCCGAACCGTAGGC
>FSTE01000153.1_pt1 | contig 10244 bp, 5 predicted proteins | sample 1637071 | NCBI WGS metagenome assembly FSTE01 (sample SAMEA3914818, study PRJEB12502) | metagenome | biome: forest; material: soil | place: Canada | collected 2010-06-26 | depth 0.1 m
CAGGTAAACGGTAAAAACGGCGCCGCCGCCGGGGTTTTCGCCGGCGACGACTTCGCCGCCTTGGGCGACCACGAAACCTCGGATGATCGAGAGGCCGAGGCCCAGTCCACCGGCGCGGGCGGCATCGCCGCGCTGGAATTTTTGGAAGAGGCGTTCGCGCATCGCGGCGGGGAGGCCGGGGCCTCGGTCGGCGACGGTGAAAAAGACGCGGGCGCGGGTGGTGTCCACGCCGGCGGCGAGGAAGATGGGCGTGCCGGACGGGGTGTGAAGCGCGGCGTTGAGGAGAAGATTGGCGATGACCTGCTCCATGAGCGCGGCGTCGGCGCGGAAGAGCGGCATGTCGGAGGGGACGGCGGTTTCGAGCGCGTGGGCGGCGAGGGTTTCGCGGATGCCGTCGAGGGCGGCGTTGACGAGGTCGTGGGCGTCGCACCAGTCGAGGCGGGGTTTCAACACGCCGGATTCGAGACGGGTCTGGTCGAGGAGATTGGTGACGAGACGATTGAGGCGGCGGGTGGCGGTGCGGATTTCACCGACGAGGTTTTCGCGGGTGGGGGCGTCGGCGGTGGCGAAGGTTTCGGCGGCGGCGCCGATGACGGCGAGCGGGGTTTTGAGCTCGTGGGAGACGCCGTCGAGGAGGGCGCGGTGAAGCTTGTCGGATTCGGCGAGGAGTTTTTCGCGTTCGCTTACGGCGCGGAGTTGCTCGCGTTCGAGGACGAGCCCGAGCTGGGTGGCGAAGCTTTCGGCGAGTTCGCGTTGGGCGAGGGTGAGGTGGGCGTCGGGCGGGACGGAGATGACGAGGACGCCGTGGGTGGTGTCGTCGCGGACGAGCGGGAGGTGAAAGCCTTCGGATGACGGAAGGGTGTCGGTGAAGCGGCCGGCTTTTTTGCGGTTGCGCCAGGTCCACTCGGCGACGGCGCGTTCTTTTTCGGTGAGGGTGAAGGAGCCGGCGAAGTGGGCGGTGAGGGTGTCGTGGTCGGCGATGAGGAGGGCGGTCTTGGCGTTGAAGATTTCGTCGGCTTGGCGGAGGGCGGCGAAGACGGCGTCGTCGAGGGTGCGGGCGGCGCTGAGGGCCTGGGTGAGGTGGAAGAGGGCGGTGGCGCGTTCTTCGCGGAGGCGTTCGTGGCGGGCCTGGGCGCGGAAGCGGCCCGTGAGCTGGCCGGAGACGAGGGCGACGACGAAGTAGGTCGCGAACATCATGCCGTCTTCGAACTTCGAGATGACGAAGGTGAAGAGCGGCGGGATGAAGAGGTAGTTCCAGGTGAGCGCGCTGAGGACGCCGGCGGCGAGCACGGGCCAGCGGCCGACGCGGAGGCTGAGCACGATGACGGCGAGGAGGTAGAGCAGGCCGACGGAGAGGTAGCCGGTGTAGGGGACGAGAAACCAGCTGGTGACGGTGAGGACGCCGACGGTCGTGAGGACGTCGTAATATTCGCGGGCGGGGGAGTGGGCGGCGGCCTGCCAGTCGATGCGGAGGCCGGGTTTTTCGGCGAGGCGTTCGGCGGGGACGACGTAGATGTCGATGGGGCCACTGATGCGGAGGAGCCGGTCAACGAGGGTTCCGCCGCGGACGAGATCGAGCCAGCGGGGGTTGCGCGACTGGCCGACGACGATTTGGGTGGCGTTGTTTTGGAGGGCGACGCGGACGAGGGCGGCGGCGATGTTTTCGTCGTGGGTGACGACGATCTCGGCGCCGAGTTCGGAGGCGAGGGCGAGGTTTTGTTCGCGGCGGCGCTGGTCTTCGGGGAGGAGCGGGCGGGAGGACTCGACGCTGACGGCGATCCAGGAGGCACCCTGGGCGGCGGCCATGCGGCGGGTCCAGCGGACGAGCTGGAGCGAGGAGGGGCTGGGGCCGATGGCGACGAGGAGACGTTCGCCGGAGCGCCAGACGGTTTTGAGCGGGCTGGTGGCGCGGAGTTCGCGGAGGCGTTTGTCGACGCGTTCGGCGACGAAGCGGAGGGCGAGTTCGCGGAGGGCGGTGAGGTGGGTGTCTTTGAAAAAACCGTCGGCGGCGGCGGCGCGGGCGCGGTCGGCGAGGTAAACTTTCCCTTCGGCGAGGCGTTCGCGGAGGGCTTCGGGGGTGAGGTCGATGAGCTCGATCTGGTCGGCGAGTTCGAAGACGGAGTCGGGGACGGTTTCGTGGACGGTGGCGCCGGTGATCTGGCGGACGGCGTCGGCGCGGCTTTCGACGTGCTGGACGTTGAGCGTGGTGAAGATGTCGATACCGGCGTCGAGGAGTTCGACGACGTCCTGGTAGCGCTTGGGGTGGCGGGAGCCTTCGGCGTTGGTGTGGGCGAACTCGTCCACGAGGACGAGGCGAGGGCGTGGCTGGCGTGCGAGAAGGGCGTCGAGGTCCATCTCGGTGACCTGGATGCCGCGGTAGTCGATCTGCTTGCGGGGGAGGATGGGAAGGCCGGCGAGGAGGGCCTCGGTTTCGGCGCGGCCGTGGGTTTCGACGATGCCGACGACGATGTCGGTGCCGTCTTTTTGCTCCTGCTGGGCGGCGCGGAGCATGGCGTAGGTCTTGCCCACGCCGGGGCACATGCCGAAGAAGATCTTCAGGCTGCCGCGACGGGCGCGCTTTTCCTCGCGTTGGAAGGAGGCGAGGAGCGCGTCGGGATCGGGGCGGGCGTCAGACACGGGATCAATGCTGCGGGTAAATGAAGGTGCGGCAACCGGTATCTGGAGGCGGGGCTCAGGCGGCGATGCCCGTCCTGATGCGCTTGTTGCGCACGAGCGTCTGCGGAAGAAGGGCTTTGTCCTTCTGGAGATAACATATCTCGACGAGCGTGGGCCACAGCTCAAGCGACGCGTGGAACTGGCTGACCACATCATCGACAATGCGACTGACGTTTTGCTGAAAGAAATCCGGCTCGAAACCGTAGAAGGCCTTGGAAAGATTCTCGGCAAAGAGTTCGAGGGACAAGCGGCGTTCTCCGGCGGGCGACTTTGCGGCGACGGCGGTCACGCGGGTATGCATGGAGGCGATCTTGCCCAGTATCTCTTCGGAGTCCTGCAGGGTGACTTCGCCGTTGTAGGAAAACTTCAACGAGAGATCCTCGATGCGGTAGAGGCTTTCCTTGATCTTGCGCTTGAGCAGGGTGCAGACTTCTTCGTTGAAGATTTCGGAGGCGGGCGGGTTGCGCATATAATTATTCTTCAAATGCGTCTGCACGGCGTTCACGTGGGCGGCGGCGACGCCTTTCTGCTGAATCCACAGGCGGTAAATATAGTCTTCAAAGCGCAGGCGCGTGGGGAAAAACGGCGGCAGACCGAGTCGGTTGTCGTAGCCGGCGACGCCGCAATCCATGCGCCAGTTCTTTTTCGTCACCACCGGGCGAAAGTTGGCGAGGACGTAGAGATCATTCAGCTCGCTGAGACTGACCTGGTTTTCGTCGTCGAGATACATTTCCACATAATCCAAGGCATCAATGTCGTTGGTGCCGGTGCGGAAGGTTTGGGCCATCTTCACGATCGCATTGGAGGGGACGCGCCCTTTTTGGAGGAAAAGCGAGTTTTCGCGCGAGTAGCCCGTGGTGGTGTTGGTTTCGAGATCCATCGAGCTGTCCACGAGGAGTTCGCCGGTCTCATAGTTTTCGGGGAGGTCCGAGACCTTGCGCCCGAGCACGTCCTGAAAGGCCGAAAGGATGTCGAAGGATTTGCGCACGTAGCCGGGCTGGTTGGGCTTGAAGAGGCGTCCCTTGCAGATTTCGTTTTCGGCGAGGGACTCCATGTGGTTCTCGATGAACGCGTCCGGACGCATGTCGTCATCGGAGCTGACCATGAACTCGCCGAGCGTATACATGAGCGTGAAGTTCCGGTTGCCGCCGTAGCTCGGGCGAAAGAGATTTTTTACGAGCGACTCGAGTTTCCGGTCGCGGAGGCGGCGGTTAAGAATTTCGGCGAAGTGCTCTTTCTCCTTCGGGCCGACGTAATAGACCTCGTTGACGGTTTTGGTATGTTCAAGAAGAGGGTAATACTTCTGGTGGTTGGCCAGGCTGGAGTCGTCGAAGACCATGATTTTCACGGCGTGGCCATTGGCCCAGAAGTGGTGGTCGTATTTCTCCACGGTTTCGGCGACATCGCGCAGCCGGTAGGTGGGAATGACAAAGACGGGAGTGACAGGTTTCATGGTGAACGACGGCCGGCGGGGATCGCCGCCGGGTTTTGGGTGCCGAGGGTGCAGGGCCGTTCAATGGGCCGGATAACGGGGGCCGACATCGATGCGCGGAGGCGGATCAACCGGGTCGCGGCAGGAGCGCAGAAGCTGACTGGTGAACAACGCCAAGGCTCCCAGGCCGACCAATACCCGGATGGCCCGCCAGAGCCGTCCTTCAGTGAACTTCATCAAGGGCGCGGTTGAGGAGGAGGACGTTGACGCCGGGTTCGCCGAAGATGTGGAGGTCGCGGTCGTCGGTGTGGGTGGTGATGAGGGCGGCGACGGTGGCGGGCGGGAGGCTGCGGGTTTTGGCAATGCGGGCGACCTGGAGTTGGGCGTTGGTCAGGCTGATGTGGGGATCGAGGCCGCTGGCGGAGGAGGTGACGGCGTCGGCGGGGACGGGGGCGTCGGGGGCAAGGGCGTTGGATGCACGGTAGGCGGCGACGTTGGACTTGATGGCATCGGCGAGCTTCTGACTGGTGGGCCCGAGGTTGGTGCCGGAGGAACTGGTGGCGTCGTACCCGGCGCCGGCGGCGGAGGGGCGGGAGTTGAAATACTTGTCGGAGGTGAACGACTGGCCGAGGAGGGCGGAGCCGCGCACGGTGCCGTCGGCGTCGGTGACAAGGGAGCCGTTGGCCTTGGAGGAGAAGAGGGCCTGGCCGCCGGCCCAGACGGCGAGCGGATAGACGCCGCAGAGAAGGACGGCGAAGACGGCGGTGAGGAGGAGGGCGGTGCGGAGTTCGGAGAGGAAGGTTTTCATGGCGGGCAGAGTGAAGAGAAGGGAGTCGGAATCGGAGTGGGTCACGGAGGCGGAAAGAGGTTGCACAGAGCGTCACAGAGGACGGAGTGCGGATGGTTGGATTATCTCTGTGGGGGCTCTGTGCATCCTCTGGTTTTGCTCTGTGACTATCGGATCGGGAATCAGGGAAATTACACGAGGTGGAGGGCGTTGATGAGGACGTCGATGAGCTTGATGCCGACGAAGGGGATGATGATGCCGCCGAGGCCGTAGATCACGAGATTGCGGCGGAGCATCGCGGCGGCGCCGATGGGACGGTAGGCCACGCCGCGCAGGGCGAGCGGGATGAGGGCGATGATGACGAGGGCGTTGAAAATCACCGCGCTCAGGATCGCGCTCAGCGGGGAGGCGAGGTGCATGACGTTGAGCGGAGCGATGGACGGGAAGACGCCGACGAGCATCGCGGGGATGATCGCGAAGTATTTGGCGACGTCGTTGGCGATGGAGAACGTGGTGAGCGCGCCGCGGGTGATGAGGAGCTGTTTGCCGATGGCGACGATGTCGAGGAGCTTGGTGGGGTTGCTGTCGAGATCGACCATGTTGCCGGCTTCCTTGGCGGCCTGCGTGCCGGTGTTCATGGCGACGCCGACGTCGGCCTGGGCGAGGGCGGGGGCGTCGTTGGTGCCGTCGCCGGTCATGGCGACGAGGTGGCCGTCGGCCTGTTCCTGGCGGATGCGGGCGAGCTTCATCTCGGGCGTGGCCTGGGCTAGGAAGTCGTCCACGCCGGCCTCGGCGGCGATGGCGGCGGCGGTGAGGGGATTGTCACCGGTGATCATCACGGTGCGGATGCCCATGGCGCGGAGCTGGGCGAAGCGTTCCTTGATGCCGCCTTTGACGACGTCTTTTAGGAAAATCACGCCGAGGGCCTCGCGGCCTTCGGCGACGACGAGAGGCGTGCCGCCGGCGCGGGAGATTTTGTCAACGGCTTCGGTGACGGCGGCGGGATAGGAGCCGCCTTGGGATTCGATCCAGGTTTTGACGTTGGCGGCGGCACCTTTGCGGATGGAGCGGGCGGGCTGGCCGGCGTTGGCGGACAGGTCCACGCCGCTCATGCGGGTCTGGGCGGTGAAGGGAACGAAGACGGCGTGTGGTCCGGTGAGGTCGCGCCCGCGGAGATTATATTTTTCCTTGGCGAGAACGACGATGCTGCGGCCTTCGGGAGTTTCGTCGGCGAGGGATGCGAGTTGCGCGGCGTCGGCGAGGCGATCGGCGCTGATGCCGGGAGCGGGGACGAACTCGGAGGCCTGGCGGTTGCCGAGGGTGATGGTGCCGGTCTTGTCGAGGAGGAGGACGTCGATATCGCCGGCGGCCTCGACGGCGCGGCCGGAGACGGCGAGGACGTTGCGCTGGAGGAGGCGGTCCATGCCGGCGATGCCGATGGCGCTGAGGAGTCCGCCGATGGTCGTCGGGATGAGGCAGACGAGGAGCGCGATGAGCGTGGTGATGGAGAAGGCGACGTTGGCGTAGAGGCCGAACGGTTTCAGGGCGATGATGACGAGAAGGAAGATGAACGTGAGCGCGGAGAGGAGGATGGTGAGGGCGATCTCGTTGGGCGTTTTCTGGCGGGAGGCGCCTTCGACGAGGCTGATCATGCGGTCGAGGAAACCTTCGCCGGGATTGGCGGTGACGCGGACGAGGAGGGTGTCGGAGAGGACGGCGGTGCCGCCGGTGACGGCGCTGCGGTCACCGCCGGCTTCTCGGATGACGGGGGCGGATTCGCCGGTGATGGCGGATTCGTCCACGGAGGCGGCGCCTTCAGTGACTTCGCCGTCGCCGGGGATGAGTTCGCCGGCCTTCACGAAGACGAGGTCGCCTTTGACGAGTTGGGTGGCGTCGATGGATTCGAGGGAGCCGTCCTTGCGGCGGCGGTTGGCGACAAGCTGTTTGCGGGAGGCGCGGAGGGCGCGGGCCTGGGCCTTGCCGCGGCCTTCGGCGACGGCCTCGGCGAAGTTGGCGAAGATGACGGTGAAGAGGAGCCAGAGGGCGATCTGGAGGACGTAGCCGAAGGGCTCCTTGGACGTGAAGAGTTGTTGGAACGAAAGGATGGCACCGAGCAGCGTGACGAACATCACGGGGTTCTTGAGCTGGGTGCGCGGGTCGAGTTTTTTGAAGGAATCGATGACCGCCTGGCGCAGGATGGCGCCGTCGAAAAGGGAGGTGGCTTGAGTGCTCATGGAAATTTGGGCGAAGGGAGATAGGCGATGGGCGAAGGGAGGGTCAGAACAGGTTGGAGGCACCCATCAGGAAGTGCTCGACGATGGGGCCCATCGCCAGGCCGGGGAGGAAGGTGAGCGCGCCGACGAGAACGACGGTGCCGATGAGCAGGAGGACGAAGGTGAAGCCTTCCGTGCGGAACGTGCCGGCGCTGGCAGGGACGAGGCGCTTGCCGGCGAAACTGCCGGCGAGGGCGAGGATGGGGACGATCATCAGGAAACGTCCGAAGAGCATCGCGATGCCGAGCGTGGTGTTCCAATGCGGGTCTCCGTTGGAGGGGTTGGCGGTCAGGCCGGCGAAGGCGCTGCCGTTGTTGCCCACGGCGGAGCTGAAGGCGTAGAGGATCTCGCTGAAGCCGTGCGGGCCGGCGTTGTTGAGGCCGTCGGTGCCCCACTTGGCGACGCTCGCCCAGGCGGTCATGCCGAGGATGGTCGCGGCGAGGACCATGAGGACGAGCATGACGAGCTTCACGTCGTAGGCCTCGATTTTTTTGCCGGCGTATTCGGGGGTGCGGCCGACCATGAGGCCGGCGATGAACACGGCGAGGATAACGAAGATCAACATGCCGTAGAGACCCGCGCCGACGCCGCCGAAGATGACCTCGCCAGTCTCGATGTTGAAGAGCGGGACGAGCCCGCCGACGGGCGTGAACGAGTCGTGCATCGCGTTGACCGCACCGCAGGAGGCGTCGGTGGTGATGGTCGCGAAGAGGGCGGAGTTGAAGACGCCGAAGCGGACTTCTTTGCCTTCAAGGTTGCCGTCGGCAGCAGCGATGCCGAGGTGCTGGTGAATGGGATTGCCGGAGGCTTCGGCTTTCCAGCAGACGAGCACGCCGACGACGAACATCACAGCCATCGCACTCCACACGGCCCAGCCGTGGCGCTGGTTTTTCAGGGTGCGGCCGAGCCACCAGGTGAGCGCGCTCGGGATCGCGAAGATCGAGAGCATTTGAAGAAAGTTGGAGAGCGGCGTGGGATTCTCGAAAGGGTGGGCGGCGTTGGCGTTGTAGTAGCCGCCGCCGTTGGTCCCGAGCATCTTGATGGCGATCTGGGAGGCGACGGGGCCCTGGGCGATGGTCTGCGTATCGACAATTTGGTTAACCATCACGGGGGTCTTGCCGTCGGCGGCGAGGACGGCGTTGCCCTTGTCGTCGGTCTTGGCGACCTGGATGGTGTAGGGGTCAAGGACCTTGGCGGCAGTGTAAGGCTTGAAATTTTGGATGATGCCCTGCGAGACGAGGAAGAGCGCGAAGACGAGGCAGAGCGGGGCGAGCAGGTAGTAAGTGACGCGGACGGTATCGACCCAGAAGTTGCCGATGGTCTTGGCGGAGTGGCGGGCGATGCCGCGCACGAGGGCGGCGGCGATGGCGATGCCGCAGGCGGCCGAGGTGAAGTTATGAATCGTCAGCGCGACCATCTGCGAGAAATACGACATGGTCGATTCGCCGCCGTAGCTCTGCCAGTTGGTGTTGGTCGTGAAGCTCGCCGCGGTGTTGAACGCGAGGGCGGGCGAGAGCCCGGCGAGCCCTTGGGGATTCAGCGGCAGGCGGTCTTGATAACGCAGGATGAAGTAGGTGAAAAACAGGCCGACGAGGCTGAAGACGAGCAGGGCGACGGTGTAGCCGAACCAGCTTTGTTCCTTGGCGGGATCGATGCCGCAGACGCGATAGGTGAGGCGCTCGACGGGCTTCACGAGGCGGTCGAGAAACGTGCGGCCCTGGGCGTCGAGCACGCGGACAAGATAGAGGCCGAGCGGCTTCGTGATGAGCAGGAGCGCGCCGACGAAGAGGGCGAATTGGAACCAGGCGTTGGGATTGTTCATGGAGGGTTTGTCACTTATTAAGTGACAAATGGGCGGTGGTCGTGAGGAGGAGCGGAGGCGGGCCGGTTAGAATTTTTCGGGGCGGAGCACGGCGACGACAAGGTAGAGGAGGCAGGCGACGGCGATCAGGCCGATGATGATATTTTCCATGGAGATGGGGGGACGGGTTCAGCGAATCCTGGAGCAAAAAGCGGCGTAGCCGGCGGCGAGGGCGAAGAAGGCGAGCGAGAGCCCGATAAAGAGGAAATCCTGTGAGTTCATGCCCACTAGTATGCCACTCATGGGCGTCCGGACCTAATCAAGCGGGGGCACCGATGTATTAAGAAAACATCAAGTGCGGCGGAGCGGGCTAAATTTTAGCTCTCAATTCGTGGTTGGGCCGCATACGGTGCCACATGGAAAAACGTAAATTTGCCGAACTCGGTCTGTCCGCCGAGGTGTTGAAGGCCGTGGACAAGATGGGTTTTGAAGAGGCTTCGCCGATTCAGACGGCCGTCATTCCGCTGCTGCTTTCGGGCAAAGACGTGATCGGCCAGTCGTCCACCGGCTCCGGCAAGACGGCCGCCTTCGGGGTGCCCGCCGTCGAGAAGGTCGATGCGAAGAAAAAGGTCGTGCAGGTGCTGATCCTTTGCCCCACGCGCGAGCTCGCGGTGCAGGTCGCCGAGGAAATCGCCAAGCTGGCGTTCTTTAAAACCGGCGTGCGCGAGGTGCCTATTTTCGGCGGCCAGCCCTACGACCGGCAGATTCGCGCCCTTGAGGCTGGCGCGCAGATCGTGATCGGCACGCCTGGTCGCGTGATGGATCACATGGAGCGCGGGACGCTGCGTCTCGACAATCTTAAGATGCTCATCCTCGACGAGTGCGACCGGATGCTCGACATGGGTTTCCGCGACGACATCGAGAAGATCGTTTCGCAGACTCCGCCCACGCGGCAGCTCTTGTTCTTCTCGGCCACGATGCCGCCCGCCATCAAGAATCTCATCATGCGTTCCGCCAAGGATCCGGCGTGGGTGAAGATCGAGTCGGAGGCGAAGAACGCTCCGCAGGTGGACCAGGTTTATTTCGAGGTGGATCGCCGCTACAAGATCGACGTGCTCACGCGTCTGATTGATCTGAACGATTTCCGCTACGGCATCATTTTCTGTTCTACGAAGGTCATGGTGGACGAACTCGACGAGCACCTGCATGCGCGCGGCTACGCGACCGACCGCCTTCATGGTGACATCACGCAGGCGCAGCGCACGCGCGTGATGC
>FSTE01000084.1_pt1 | contig 10217 bp, 8 predicted proteins | sample 1637071 | NCBI WGS metagenome assembly FSTE01 (sample SAMEA3914818, study PRJEB12502) | metagenome | biome: forest; material: soil | place: Canada | collected 2010-06-26 | depth 0.1 m
CCATATGACCATCCAAGCAACGCTGTCCACCACCCTGCGCGTCGCCGCCGTCGCCGCCGTCAGCCTCGCGCTGTTCGGTTGCGCCACCGTGAAGATGCCCGTCCCCGCGACGAAACTCGCCTGGTCTCCCGACGACCGCCTGCTCGCCGTCGGCAGCGAAAAAGGCGTCGTTTATGTCCTGAAGTGCGAAGGGTAATAGTCACATCCATCGCCCGCCTTTCGTCTTGCTCCTAACTTGCACAAGGCGATTCTGGCATCTCCATGAGATTCTACCCCTTGGCCCTTTTCGTTGCCGCGCTTCTCCCCGTCTCGGTCCTTGCCGAACGCTATGGCAGCGAGACCACCGTGACCTTGCAGGGCACCTATTACATCTCAGGCGCGACCTCCACGCAGACCCTGCCCAACGGCGACACGCGCGATACCTCCACCCATAACCTGATCCAGATCAACAATAACACCGTGCTGCAGGCCATGAGCAGCCGCAGCCTCATCGCGGGCGCCAAGGGCTACCGGCTCGTCATGGTCGCCCGCGCCCACATGGCGGACGGTGTTTCCTGGTTCGCCACCAAAGCCACTGGCACCCCCGTGGCCGTGCCGGCGGATCTGTTGACCCTCGATGTCAGTGACGGCCCGACCAGCGGCCAGCTCGTGGTCGATGGCAACGATGTTCTTAAGAGCCTCAGCCAGCAGACCCACAACCAGGCGGGTCTCATCCTCGCGAACTTCACCGGCTCCGGTTTGCTCACCCAGACATGGAGCGCCAAGCCCGTCAAAAACGGCACGGCAACCGAGGTCGTCGAACTCGTTTCATCCACGGGCACCTTTACCGGAGCCGTGACGGCGTCCCCCAATTCCGGCGTTGGTTCGATTATCCTCAAACTCGCGGGCGCCAAGACTGTGGATCTCACGCGCTACGGCATGGTGACCACCAACAATAGCGGCAGCAGTGGATCAGTTGTGGTAAACGGCTCCAATTCGGGAAACACCACTGCAGGAACATTAACGCTGGCCGGCTCCGGCAGCTTCTCTGGCGCCACCACGGTTTCAGGCGGTCTCATCAAGCTGGGAACAGGCACTCTCACCTTGAGCGGCTCGAATACTAACACTGGAACAACCACCTCAAACACCGGAGCCATTGACCTGAGTTCCGTCAACTTCACCAGCAGCAGCACGCTCACCCTCAACGCCACTCAAGGCAGCAACGTGCTCGGGCTCACCCTCGACGCCAACGGTATTCCCACCTCGCTCCCCTTGTTCGGAAGCTCGCTGCCCGGCACCTTGATTCTCACCACAACCGGCGGCTCGTTTACCTATGATACTTCTACCTCAGGTAGCGGTAGCATGATCAATCTAATCAGCTTAACCCTCGCGGGCTCGAACACCTATACGGGTTCGACGATCATTAGCAGCGGCAGCCTCAGCGGCATCAACAGCCCGATCAATCTCATTATCTCAAGCAGCACCATCAATCTTAGCAGCTCAACCCTCTCCGGAACCATCACCATCAACACCACCACCGGCGGCGGTGCTACCGGCCTCGTCGTGGACGCCGACGGTAACGTCACCCAGTTCCCCACCTTCGGAACTTCGCTGCCCGGCACGCTGGTCATCATCACCTCCTCCGGCCCCCACACCTACACCCACGATGCCAACGGCGTGTGGACGTTGGTGACGCCATGACCGCCCCGTCTCAACCCGTCGTCGAGCACGACGAGGCCAGCAGACGCTTCATCATCGCCACCGACGGCCACCTCGCACACGCCGACTACACGCTCGACGGCGAGCGCATCGTTTTTACCCACACCTTCGTCCCGCCCGAGCTGCGCGGACGCGGACTCGCCGAACACCTTGTGCGCGCCGCCCTCGCCCACGTCCGTCTGCACAAGCTCCGCGTCGTTCCCGCCTGCTCATACGTCGCCACCTTCATCGAACGCCACAGTGAGTTTCGCGACCTGCTCGCCTGAGCCGCCACACACCGCTTCATGCCCGCTCCCGACAAAGCGACGCCCCGACTCAATCCCGGTCACCCCACCCGCGCCCCAATCCCGTTTGTCATGTAATACGTGACATTCGCATCTGTTAAAAAAACCCGTTTGTCACGTAATACGTTACAAAGGGTTTAGCCGAGACACGTATCGAGCGCCGCGCGGATCGTCGGTTCATCGAGCCCCATGCCGATAAAAACCAACTCCTGCCGCCGGTCGCCATGCGGCTCCGCCCACAAAGCACAAATCGCCTCAGGCCGCTCGTCTAGCCGCGCCTTCCCGTTTTCAATCAACGCCGCCCACCACGGGTTCAACGTATCATGGCGCACCACCCCGCCTGCCACCGATAAAAACGCCATCTCGTCCGGCTGCTCGCGCGTCCAATAAAATCCCTTCGCCCGCAGCAGCCCCGGCAAGCCCGTTTCGATCAGCGCACGAAACGCCGCCTGCCCAAACGGACGCCTCGCCTGATAAACGAACGACGTGATCCCGTATTTTACCTCATGCGCCGGACGCGTTTCCGCCGCCGGAATTTTCCTCACAAGACTACCCGCAAGTGCCACCCCGACCGCATTCAGCTCCCGCACCCACCGCGCCGCCCCCAGCGTAGCCACCGCGTCAAAGCGCACCCGCCCCAGCAAAAACTCGCTCGCGATCTGCCCGTGCTCCGTGCGCACGATCTCGGCGCGCGCGTTCAGCCCTCGCAGGATCGCCTCTAGCCGGTCGGCCTCCTCCGCCGTCACCCGGTCGCACTGGTTCATCACCAACACATCGGCGCACTCAACCTGCTCCAGCATCAGCTCAAACACCGGCCGCACGCTTCTCGGACTTGCCCTCTGTATCTTGGAATTTTCCGCCTTGGCCGCCTCCGTCGAAAAAGCGGCGACATCGATCACACTCACAAGCGCCGACAGTGTCGCGAAATCCCCCAACGTGCGTCCAAACGGATTTTTACGCGTAAACAAATTCGCGATCCCGCGCGGCTCGGCCACACCCGTCGTCTCGATGAGAATATGTTCGTAGCGCCCCGTCGCGGCGAGCTCGGCCACCGTCTCGGCCAACTCATCCTTGCTGGAGCAGCACACGCAACCGTTCCCCAACTCGACGACGTCACCACCCAACCCACCGCTCTCCGCTCCGGCCCGCACGACCGCACCATCGATGTTAAGCGCCGCCACGTCGTTGACCACCGCCGCCCACTTTCGCCCTTCCGCCTGCGCCAGCAGATGCTTCAGCAACGTCGTCTTGCCCGCGCCCAAAAACCCGCAAAGCACGGTCACCGGCGGCTTGATGGAAACAACGTCAGCCATGCGCACTCATCCCCGCCAGATCACCGAGCGGTCAACCTGCGCCAGCGTCGCGCAACCCGTGAGCGCCATCGCCGCTTCCAGCTCCGCTCGCAAAATATTCAACACATGCGCGACGCCCGGCGCGCCCGCCGCCGCCAACCCGTGGACACACGAACGCCCCACGAGCACCGCGTTCGCCCCGAGTGCAATCGCTTTCAACACATCCGTCCCGCGCCGAATGCCTCCGTCGAGTAGCACGGGCACTCGTCCGCCCACCGCATCCGCGATGCCGGGCAACACCTCGATCGTCGCGGGCAGCGTATCGAGCGTGCGTCCTCCGTGATTCGACACGATCACACCCGCCACGCCCTGCGCGACCGCCTGCGCCGCGTCCTCCGGCGACATGATGCCCTTCACGAGCACCGGCAGTTTCGTCAGCGATTGCAGCCACTCCAAATCTTTCCACGCCGGCGCGGTCGCCGCGAGCGCGCCGCCAAACACCGCGCTCTCCCCCGCCTTCGCCTCCACCGGCTCCACCGACTCCGCACCGCGCAAGTTCACCGCCTCGATCCCAGGCGGCAGCCGGAAGCCCGCACGGTTTTGACGGTTGCGCACGCCGCTCACCGCCGCGTCCACCGTCACCACCAGCGCCTGATAGCCCGCCGCTTCCGCCCGCCTCACCAGCGCCCGCGTAAACTCACGGTCCGGCAGAATCCCCAACTGAAACCAGCGAGGCGCCGTCGCCTCCACCCGCGCCACGTCTTCCAGCGCCACGCTCGCGTGCACGCTCAGGACCATGCCCGCGCGCATCGCCGCCGCACCGAGCGCCATCGCCAGCTCACCCTCGGCGTGTGCGAGCTTCTGATACGCCATCGGCGCCACAAAAATCGGATGCTCAAACGTGTGCCCGCACACCGTAACCCGCGTGTGCCCGCCCGCCAGCGGCGCGAGCACGCGCCCGCGCAACCGCAGCCGGTCGAACGCCGTCCGGTTCTCGCGCAGCGTGATTTCGTCCGCCGACCCACCCTCAAGATACGCCCACGCCTCCGCCGTCATCCGCTCGCGCGCCAGCAGCTCGTAGTCGGACAAGGCGACGACGTCGGCGGGAATGCGTTGAAGAAGCGGCAGCATGGGAATGCGGTTGGCGGAATCAGTTGCCGGAAGGTTTGTCCGCGCCCGCCGCGCTGGCAATCGCGCGTAACCGCGTTTCGACTTCACCCAGACTGCTCAAAATAAGATTCGCCCTCGCAAACCCGCCCGCATCCACATCCGCGAACCCGCGTTGCACGATGGCCTGCCGCGCCAGCTGGACCGCCGTCCCGGCGATCGCCATCCGTGCCGGATCATCACCCACATGCTCCAGCAAAAATTCGCCCAAAAACTGCGGCTGCCGCGTCCGGTAAAGCCACGCGCCCAGCTCAAACAATCGCGTCCCCGCTCCGTCCAAGTTCCGCCCGCGCTGCTCCCATGTGCGCGCCACAGCCAGCCCCTCATCCGCCAGATCGCTCGCTTCCGCCAGTCGCTCGGACTGGAGCCCGGCCCCCACGCGACCAGCTGCCGCGAGCCCTCCTAACTTCACGCCGAGCACATGACGCGTCCGCAAACTCAGCCGCGCCGCACGGATGTCCGTCGCCTCCGATGGAATCGTCAGGGCCAAAGCCTCGCGCAATGCTTCCACCGCGGTCTCGGTGTCTGCTGCGGCCCCTGCCGCCTGCCCGAGATTCATCAGCAACGCCGCGAGCTCGAGCTGCATCAATACTTCGCCGCCCTGCAGCAGCAACCGAAACGTCGCCACCGCCTGCCGATGGTCGGCCACCGCGCCCGCCGCGTCATCCTGCAACGCCCGCACCAACCCGCGATTCGCCCACGCCGAGGAGAGATTGCGACGTGCATCCGGTTGCGCACCGGCCAGCGGCTCCAGCGTGGCGATCGCCGTATCCAGCGATTGCAACGCCTCCGCATACTCCGCCTCCCCGCCGATCCGCAGCAGGCCCACGCCTCGGTTCATCCACGCCGCGCCGAGCGCATTTTGATTTTTAAATTCCACCGGCTGCCCGTCCAACAGCGCAATCGCTTGTTCATAGGAATGCCCCGCTTCCTTCAACGCCCCCGGATCGCCCAACCGCAGCAACGCGCTCCCTCGATTCATCCAAACCACCGCAAGCTCCTCCTTCGCGGCCTCGCCCGCCACCGCCAATTCCGCGCCCAGCCGCACCACCGCCTGATCGAAACACCGCAGTCCCTCGACCACCGCTTCCGGCGTATCGTGCGCCACCAGCAACCGCCCGCGCATCAACCAAGCCGACGCCCACACCGCCCTAAAAGGATTCTCACCCGCCGCTGCCAACTCCGCCGCCGATTCTTCGGCCGGCAATATCACCATCGCCCGCCCGCACGCCGCCAGCGCCTCCGGCAAACGCGCCCGATCCCCTGAGCGCCACGCCAGCTCCGCCGCACCAAGAAGCTCACGTGCTTCCGCTTTCAGACGAGACGCTTCAGGTGTTAAAAAATCGGCCATATGAAGATTCCGAGCCTACGCCACGTCCTTACCTCGGCAAGACTCAATCCCCATATATAAATTTAAGATTATGATTAATATAATTATACAAATCATAAGGAGCCGTTTATCCCTCGAGCCAGAGCCTCTTATTGAAATTGAGACTGAGTATTAATTAGAGCTTGCATATCATGAGAAGGAGTCTCAGTAACAGTGGTATCACTTATGAATTCCACTTCATCCGAGACTTTGTCCACACCCACTTTCACTCCTTCAAAAAAGGCTTCCTCCGGTCTCAATCCGACCGTCAAAAAACTCGCCTTCATTCCCTTGCTGATGGCTGGCGCGATGAGCACCCAGGCCGCCGACACCACTACCACTGCGCCAGCCACGGATGACTCCAAGAAAACCGACGACGTGGTCTCACTGCCCACCGTTGAAGTCCAAGGCTCCAAACCCAAGGAGCTTTCCTCCCCCAAGTTCACCCAGCCGCTCATCGACACGCCCCAGACCGTCGTCGTCGTGCCCAAGGAAATCTACCTCGAGCAAGGCGCTAAAACCCTGAGCGACGTCCTGCGCAACACCCCCGGCATCACCTTCGCCGCCGGCGAGGGCGGCGGCGCCGCGAATACCGCCGGCGATTCTTTCTACCTGCGCGGCTTCGACGCCTCCAACAGCATCTTCATCGACGGCGTGCGCGATACCGGCGCCTACAGCCGCGACGTTTTCAACACCGACCAGGTCGAGATCGCCAAGGGCTCCGCCGGCTCCGACGTCGGCCGCGGCGCTGCCTCCGGCTACATCAACATCGCCACCAAAGTCCCGCAAGCGGAGGATTTCGCCACCGGCACCACCAGCTACGGCTTCGACGACACGACCGCCGAGGCACGCAAGCGCACCACCGTCGACTTCAACCAGACTCTCGCGAAAAGCCCCGTGCCCGGCACCGCTTTTCGTTTCAACGCCCTCTGGCAGGACGGCGGCGTGACCGGCCGTCAGGTCGCCGAGAACAACAGCTGGGGCATCGCGCCTTCGCTCGCCCTCGGCCTCGGCACGCCCACCCGCCTCATCCTCGCCTACCAGCATGTCGAGCAGCACAACATCCCCGACTACGGCCTGCCCTTCCCCCTCTTCCCCGGCTACGTAGCCCCCGGCGGCACCACCTTCCAAAAAGGCATCCCCATTGACACCTTCTACGGCTTCAAAAGCGACTACGACGACGTGAAGGACGACATGTTCACCGTGCGTCTCGAACACGACATCACCCCCGACGCGAAGCTCACCAATCAAACGCGTTACACCGACACCCACCGCGAGGCCGTCATCACCGCGCCCGCCCAAAGTTCCACCCCTCCCTCCGGTTCCTCACTCCCCTACTACGACCCCGCCACCGGCATCCTCCGCCGCAGCCGCCAGGCCACCGAACGCGATACCGCCATCTTCTCCAACCAGACCAACTTCACCGCCCACTTCGACACCGGCCGCTTCGAGCACGACCTGACCAGTGGCATCGAGGTCTCCCGCGAGACCGCCTACAGCCCTACCTATGATACCACGCAAGCGACGAACCTCCTGCTGAACACCGCCCCCTTCGGCTCGCCCGCCGTCAACATCCCGAACCCGTTCTTCGATCCCACGCTCGCCACCCCGATCGGCTCCCCCAACCCCAACGCGACCCCGCTCACCCCGCAGCGCAACGGCGCCGCCTTCGGTAATCCCCTCGGTTACACCGACGCCGCGATCAACACCCTGGCGACCTACCTCTTCGACACCATCAAGCTCAGCCCCCAGTGGATCCTCAATGGCGGCCTCCGCTGGGAATGTTACCAGGTCAATTACTACAGCCAGTCCACCAAGATCGCCGCCGCCAGTAATCCGATCTCCGCCGGCCCGCCTCCCTCCAACACCCCGGCCAACGCCACGCCCGCCGGCACGTTCACCCGACTCAGTTCAAAAGGCTCCGGCTCCCTCCTCAGTTGGAAGTCCGGCCTCGTCTACAAGCCCGCGCCCAACGGCAGCCTCTATGTCGCCTACGGAACCTCGATGACTCCCCCCGGCACCAACTTCACTCTCTCCACCTCGGGGGCCAACAATCCCGACTCCGATCCCCAGGAAACCATCAACTACGAGGCAGGCACCAAGTGGGACTTCTTGAAAGGCCGTCTCTCCACGACCGCCGCCGTGTTCGAAACCAAAAACAGCAACACCTTCGTCAACGACCCCATCCTCGGCTCCGTCCCCACCGGCGAACAGACCGTGAAAGGCATCGAACTCGGCATCACCGGAAAAATCACCCCCGACTGGCTCGTCTTCGGAGGCGTCGCCTACCTCGACAGCGTCTACGATACCGGCAACGCCGCCTCAGGCACCAACACCGCCCAGACCGGCGCCAACCTCCCGCTCACGCCCGAATACTCCGGCAATCTCTGGACCACCTACCGCTTCCCCATTGGCCTGACCCTCGGCGGCGGCGCCCAATACATGGGCGAGACCGAGCGCATTGATCGCAACACCACGACCGCCGTCGGCCGCACCATGCCCGATTACTGGATCTTCAACAGCGTCGCCTCCTACGCCGTCACCAAGCACCTCACCCTCCGCGCCAACGTGAACAACGTCTTCAACGAGCAGTATGTCCAAAGCTTCAACAACAACGGCGGCCGCTTCAGCTACGGCGCCCCCCGCAACTACGTCCTCTCCGTCGACTTCGCATTCTAAAAATAGCCCGGAGCTGAGCGCCAGATTCTTGCTCTCAGCTCTAGCCTTTTAGCTCTCAGCTTTCCGATCATGATCCACGCCATCCCCGACATCCTCACGCCCGCGCAGCTCGCCGAGGCCCGCGCGCTCCTCGGCGCGGCCGACTGGGTTGATGGCAAGACCACCGCCGGCCACCAGGCCGCCCGTGCCAAGGACAACCAGCAGATCCCCGCCACCCATCCCGCCGCCCGCCAGGTCGGCGAGATCATCCTCCGCGCCCTCGGCCACAACCCTCACTTCATCGCCGCCGCCCTCCCGCTCCACATCCTGCCGCCCATGTTCAACCGCTACACCGGCGGACAACAATTCGGCTCCCATGTCGACGGCTCCATCCGCCAGGTCCCCGGCACCGGCCACCGCCTCCGCACCGACCTCTCCTGCACCCTCTTCTTCGCCGACCCCGCCGACTACGACGGCGGCGAGCTCGTGATCGAGGACACCTACGGCGCCAAAAGCGTCAAACTCCCCGCCGGCCACCTGATCCTCTATCCCGCCACCAGCCTTCACCATGTCACGCCCGTGACGCGCGGCGCACGCCTGTGCTCCTTTTTCTGGATACAGAGCATGATCCGCGACGATGGCAAACGCGCCCTCCTCTTCGACCTCGACCAGGGCATACAGCGCGTCGGCGCCACCCTGCCTGCCGATCCCGCCGTCGTCAAACTCACCGGCGTCTACCACAACCTCCTCCGCCAATGGGCGGAAATGTAAGCCTGCCATGCCCTCCACGCTGCCAACTCCACCTGTCCGCACCAAACACCCCCGTTTCCCTTCAGTCGGTAGGGACGGACCGCTGGGCCGTCCGCTCCGAACTCCGCCTGCCCCGCATTCCTTTTCGAAGCCTGCCACCAAGACCATCGGTTTCGCCCCCATCATCACCTTCGTCCTGTGGGCAGGATGCCTTCTGGTCGGTGGGCTCGGCTACGCGTTGCCCTACTCCCGCCCCCGGCCGCCAACACCCGAACCCGCCCCGGTCACCGTAGAAAAAATCGTCGTCGAGCTGACCGCCGACCCGCTGCCCGCGGCCGATTCCACCACGCCGCCCGATCCGCTGGCCCCGCCGCCAGCCGCACCGCCGCTCGCCGTGGCCGCTCCTTCGCCCGCCCTAGCTTTCCCTCTGCCGGTCACCGGCCCCGTGCGCATTGTCGACGCGGCCCATGCGTCCTCCTCCACGCAAACCGCGCCCGCCTCCGCCGCTCGCAGCGCTCCGGTCCAGCCCCTCGTCTTCGGTCGCGGCGAGGGCCGCCAACCCGCGCCCACCTACCCGGCCGTCTCCCTCCGCCAAGGCCAGGAAGGCACCGTCAGTGTCCGCTTCAACGTCGCCGAAGACGGACGTGTCCTCGCCGCCGCCGTCGCCTCCTCGTCGCCGTGGCCTCTTCTCGACAAAGCCGCCCTCCGCGCCGTCCGCGAACGCTGGCACTTCTCCCCCGGCGCCGTCCGCACCTACGAAGTCGCCATCCGCTTCACCCTCCAAAAATAACCACGCCTTTCAACTCTGGCTCTCAGCTCTGTGCTCTCAGCTTTCCGTCACTCTCAGCTCTAGCCTCTCAGCTCTCAGCCCATTTCCGTCCCATGCCCCCCCCCCTTTTCGCCAACATCGTCTTCGATCTCTTCCTGCGCGGCGGCCCCGTCATGTGGCCGATCCTCCTCTGCTTCCTCGCGGCGCTCGTCGTCGTCCTCGAACGCTCG
>FSTE01000077.1_pt1 | contig 10209 bp, 6 predicted proteins | sample 1637071 | NCBI WGS metagenome assembly FSTE01 (sample SAMEA3914818, study PRJEB12502) | metagenome | biome: forest; material: soil | place: Canada | collected 2010-06-26 | depth 0.1 m
CCCGAAAGTCTGGGAAGCCTCCGGCCACGTCGCCGGCTTCAGCGACCCGCTCGTGGACTGCAAAGAAACGAAAACTCGTTACCGTGCAGATCAGCTTTATATATTTTCTGTGTTGGCGTTTGTTCCTGCACCAGAAGGAGACAACAAAGACTGCATTAGCCTCGGCTTCGTCGCGGTGCTGGAAGATGATATTTCTGCAATGACCGCTGAGGCGGGTAAGCGTGCAAGAGTGCTACGAGATCTTCGAGGTGTAAAAACACAGCACCTAGTGCTCGGCGATCAAGATGTCCCTGGAGAACATCAAAAACCCCGCGCGTATGAAGAGGCTTCCCCAGAAGATCGTCTTAATACCTTAGCGCCTACCGCTAAAGAATCCATAGGCTCCCTCACGGAGCCCCGCGCCTTCAACATGATGTTCCAGACGAACGTCGGCGCCATGACCGACGCCTCGTCCGTCGCCTACCTCCGCCCTGAGACCGCGCAGGGCATGTTCGTCGATTTCAAGAACGTCGTGGACACCGGCCGCGTGAAGCTCCCCTTCGGCATCGCCCAAACCGGCAAGTCGTTCCGCAACGAGATCACCCCGCGCAACTTCATCTTCCGCTCCCGCGAGTTCGAGCAGATGGAGATGGAATTTTTTATCCACGAGGACGACGACTGGGCCAAGTGGCACCGCTACTGGATCAACTGGTGCAAAGATTGGCTCCTCTCCATCGGCCTGCCCGCCTCCCACCTCTCCGAATACGACCATCTCAAGGAGAAACTCGCGTTCTACTCCAAGGGCACGACGGACATCATGTTCAAGTTCCCCTTCGGCGTGCAGGAGCTCTGGGGCATCGCCGCGCGCGGCAACTACGACCTCACGCAGCACGCCACCGCTTCCGGCAAGCCGCAGGAAATCTTCGACGAAGCCACCAAGAAAAAATTCGTTCCGCACGTCATCGAGCCCGCCGTCGGCCTCGACCGAATCTTCCTCGCCGTCCTCGCCTCGTGCTACGCCGAGGAGCAGGTCACCGACGACAAGGGCAACACCGAGATGCGCACCGTCCTCCGCCTCAGCCCGCGCATCGCCCCGGTAAAAATCGCCGTGCTTCCCTTGCTCAAAAACAAGGAGCAGCTCGTCGCCCGCGCCCAGGCGCTCTACGCGAAGCTCAAGCGTAAATACACCGCCTTCTACGACGAGACCGGCAACATCGGTAAGCGCTACCGCCGCCAAGACGAGATCGGCACGCCTTGGTGCGTGACCATCGACTTCGACACCATCGAGAAGGAAGGCGACACCTTCACCCTCCGCGAACGTGATTCGATGGCCCAACGCCGCGTCACCGAAACCGAACTCTTCGCGCTCTTGGAAGAGCAAGTTTACTGAGCCGGATTTTAACGCAAAGGCGCCAAGCCTGACGCAAAGGTCGCGAAGCAGGGCATCCGCCTTTCTTGGGACCTTCTCCGTCCCTTTGCGTCTTCGCGTTAAAGAGATTTGCTTAATTCCCCATGAAACCACGCAACCGCCAGCCCATCGTGCGCAGTGTCCGCACGCCCGAGGCGCTCGACGCGTTGCGCAGCCGGATCGCTTCCTTCGATTCGGGCACCCGCCAGCGCGGCCTCGCGTATTTCAAAAGCGGCGCGGTCAACTCCGTGAACTCCGCCGCCGACCACCTCGTCACCGCCAAGGTCACCGGCAGCCAGATCTATTCCGTCACCCTGTTTCTCACGCGCGGTGAATGGACCTCCCGCTGCACGTGCCCCGTCGGATCGAATTGCAAACACGCCTACGCCGCCGGCCTCGCCTGGATCGCCTCGGTCGATTCCGGCGCGCGCGACGGTCGCAACCCCGACGACATCGTGTCGAAGCCCTCCCCCTCATTCGCGTCCCCCGCTACGGTCAGCGAACGCGCCCTCGATTCGGAACTCGCCGCCTGGTTGCGCGCCCTGCCCTCGGCCGATGAAAAGGCGTTCGCCGAAAAATCCGGCCCGTTCGCCGGGCTCGCCGGCCTGCGCGTCCGCCTCGATATATCCGGCGGCTGGCACGTCGAGACCCTCGCCTCCGCCGAAAAACCCTGGAAAGCCCCTTCGCAAAAATGGCTGACCGACCTCGCCTCGTTGCGCCCCGCCGATTTTGAAACGCTGCCGGCCGCCGAGGCCGCGCTCGCCGCCGCCCTTGCCGCCGAATACCGCCTCTCACCCGTCCGGCTCTCGCCGAAGCATCTTCCCGCCTCCGCCGTCACCGGCCTGATCCGCACCCAGGCCGCCCGCGCCGCCCTCGCGATGCCCGACGGCAGCCCCCTCGTGATCGAGCCCCACCCGCTCGTGCCCGAGGCCGTCGCGTCCGCCGCCAAGCCCGACCAGCTCGACGTGCGCCTCGTCGCCCCCGACGGACGCGTCGCCGACTCCGCCGTGCTCATCACGCCGCGCCCCGAACCGCTCTATCTTTTCGACAAACGCATCTGGCGCGGCCCGCCGCCCACACCATCCGCCAAGCTCCCTGTCGCCGCGCTCACCGACGCCCGCCTGCTCCCGCGCCTGCGCGCCGCCGGCCTGCGCCTCCCCGCCGGCCTCGCCGCCGAGGTGCGCATTGTCACGATGCGCCCACTCCTCAAATGCTGGCTCTCCCCCGCATTCGACGGAGCCGAACGTGACTTCCACGCCCAGCTCATCGCCCGCGCCGAAAACCCGCCCTGCGAGCAACAATGGGCAGGCGCCCCCGCCGGCTGGCATTGGTCCAAAAACGCCGCGCCTCCCCCGCGCATCGTCGGCGAACCTGTGATCGAGTTCGACCTCTCCACCGCGCGCGCGGCCAGCAGTTACTTTGGCAGTTTCCGCCTCGTGTGGGACGGCTGGGCGGATTCCTGGACGCGCCCCGTGAACAACGCGTTCCCCGACGAATTCATCGCCTGGCACGCCGCGCAGCTGCCCTCGCTCGACGTGGATCTCTCCCCCGAACTCGCCAGCCTGCTCGGCGCACCGCTGCGCGCGGAGATCGACATGTCCATCGCCGCCGCACCCGGCTCCGAGCAAGACTGGTTCGACCTCACCGTCGGCCTGCGCGTCGCCGACACCAACCTGAGCGCCGACGAAATCGCCCTCCTCCTCAAGGCCCGCGGCAAATGGGTCCACCTCCCCCGCCACGGCTGGCGCCGCGTCGAAACCGCCGCCTCCCTCGACGCCAAAACCACCGCCACCCTCGACCGCCTTGGCCTCACCGCCGAAGACGTGTTCACCGGCGGACGCCCCGCCAAACACCGCCTCCACGTGCTGCAACTCGCGCTCGAAGCCGAAGCCCTCGCCGAGCGCGACGCCATGCTCGTCCACGTCCTCAAGGACCGCGCCGCCCGCATCGCCTCGCTGCCGCCCGCGACCCTCCCCGCCGGCCTCCGCGCCACGCTCCGCCCCTACCAACTCGAAGGCTTTCAATTCCTTTGCCACCTCTTCGCGCAAGGTTTCGGCGGCGTCCTCGCCGACGACATGGGCCTCGGTAAAACCGTGCAGACGCTCGCATGGTTGTTGCACCTCGCCACCGCCCCGCGCGCAGCCGATGCCCCGCCGTTCCGCGCGTTGATCGTGTGCCCGAAAAGCGTGACGCACGGCTGGCTCGCCGAGACCACGCGCTTCACGCCCGATCTTTCGATCACCGCATTCACGACCGACTCCACCTCTGCGGCGACGGCGGTTGCGAACAGCCCCCAGTTGCTCGTGGCCAACTACACCCAACTCCGCCTCAACTCGTCCGCCTTCCGCGCGACGGCGTGGGATGTCGTCGTGCTCGACGAAGGCCAGTTCATCAAAAACCCCGGCAGCCAAGTCGCCGTGACGGCGCGTTCGCTCCGCGCGAAACACCGCGTCGTCCTCACCGGCACGCCCATCGAAAACCGCCTCGCCGATCTCTGGAGCCTGTTCGCCTTCGCGCAACCCGGCCTGCTCGGCGACCAAGCCGGTTTCCGCCGCCAGTATAACGAAGCCGATCCACTCGCCCTCGCCCGCCTGCACCGCCGCGTGCGGCATTTCCTCCTGCGCCGCACCAAGGCCCAAGCCGCGCCCGACCTGCCTCCGCGCATCGAGGACGAAATCATCGTCGAACTCGAAGGCGGACAACGCCGCCTCTACGACGCCGAACTCAAACGCGCCCGCGCCCAACTCCTCGGCGTCGAAACCACCAAGGCGCTCGACGCCGTGCGTTTCCACGTCCTCGCGAGCCTGCTCCGCCTGCGCCAGATCTGCTGCCATCCCGCGCTGGTCGATCCCGTGCACGCCACCCTCCCCAGTGCCAAACTCGAAGCCCTCCTCGAACGCGTGGAAGAACTCGCCGAAGAAGGCCACCAGGTCCTCGTCTTCAGCCAGTTCGTGCAGATGCTCGAAATCATCCGCGACCGCCTCGTCGCCAGCGGCATCGGGCATCTGATGCTGACGGGCGCGACCGAAAACCGCGCCGAGCTGGTCAACACCTTCCAAACTGATCCGACGAAAACGGTTTTCCTCCTCTCGCTCAAAGCCGCCGGCTTCGGCCTAAACCTGACGGCCGCGAGCTACGCGATCCTCTACGACCCGTGGTGGAATCCGGCCGCCGAGGCGCAGGCGATTGATCGCATCCACCGCATCGGCCAGACCAAGCCGGTCATCGCGTATCGCATCTTGGCCGAGCACACCGTCGAAGAAAAAATCCGCCTCCTCCAACGCGAAAAAGCCGCCCTCGCCGCCGCCGTCGTCCAAGAAGAAAGCCTCGCGACCGTCATGGACCTCGAAAGCCTCAAACGCATCCTGGCGTAGTCCGAACGTAGGAGCCCGTTTACGGGCGATGGCCCGACAATCCGACGTAGGCGCGAGCTTGCTCGCGATGGCCAGCACCCAAGTAAAGTTCCCTTTACTCCACCCACCCGTAAGTAAAGCGAACCGCCCTTCGCTTTACTTACCACTCGCTAAGTAAAGCCAAATGGCTTTCGCTTTACTTATGGAACGCGGTCCAACCGGTTATAAAACTCCGATCAGCATGATTGGCGAAGCCTGCTTCGCCTTCGTGCCCAATTCTTTACCGCCAGAAATTTCAGTTCAGATCCCCACCGGCAGATTACAACGCGCCAGCGTGGCCTTGGGGCGGCTGAGTGGCGTTACCGGACTTCTGCCCGACCCGCACCTGTTCATTTATAGCTATATTCGCAAGGAAGCGGTGCTCTCCTCCCAAATCGAGGGCACCCAATCGACCCTATCGGAGCTGCTTTTATTCGAAAACGATGCTGCCGCTGGCGTGCCGCTGGATGACGTGCAAGAGGTTTCAAACTACGTCGCGGCGATGAACCACGGACTCAAACGCCTGCGCGAAGGATTTCCACTGTCACTGCGCCTCATCCGCGAGATCCACGCCGAATTGCTGGCCAAAGGACGCGGTGCTGAAAAACAGCCCGGCGAATTTCGCACTTCACAAAATTGGATCGGCGGCTCGCGCCCCGGTAACGCCCTTTTCGTGCCGCCTCCCCCGGACCAGCTGATCGCCTGCCTCGGCAACTTGGAGACATTCCTGCACGACGAAACCACACCCTCGCTTGTGCGGGCCGCGCTCGCGCATGTTCAATTTGAGACAATCCATCCCTTCCTCGACGGCAACGGACGCATCGGACGCCTGCTCATTACGCTGCTCCTGTGCAACGAAGGCGTGTTGCCCGAGCCGATGCTCTACCTCAGTCTCTACCTGAAAAAAAACCGTGCCACCTACTACGACCTGCTGCAACGCGTCCGGCTCACCGGCGACTGGGAAGCGTGGCTCGATTTCTTTTTCGACGGCGTAGCCGAGACCGCCCTGCAAGCCGCCGAAACCGTAGGCCGATTGCTCGCGCTGTTTCAAACGGATCGGCAGCGCATCTACGAACTCGGCCGCACCGCCGGCTCGGCTCCACGCGTGCACGAGTTCATGCAAAAACAGCCATTGGTAAGCGCCTCGCGTTTGGTCAAAGAGCTGGAGATTTCCAAGCCCACGGCCAACGCCGCGTTGGGCGTCCTGACAAAGCTCGGCATCGTGAAAGAACTCACCGGCACACCGCGCAACCGCGTCTTCGCCTACGAAAACTACCTCCGCATCCTCAGCGAAGGCACCGAACCGCTGTGAGCCCCCGCGCATCATGCCATCTATCTTTCACCGATGAGTTGATACGCCTCATACAAATTAATCTCATAATTCAGAAGCAGATATGATATAACATTCGGCTGCTCATCTTGATCACTGTTCAATAAGTCGAGTTGCTGACGAATGTCCTTAAGTTCATCGGGTGCGAATTTGTATTTCATTTCTCGAGCAGCCTCACCACCAACCTCTCCAGCTCCATCGGTTGAGGCAGGCACCTCGCTCAAAATTTCACCTAAACCGCCACCTTTTGGACTTTGTTATATCTGCTGCTGCAGCGCACAACCCGTTGATATCAAAACGCCCACGGGATCCGCGTCCATATGACGGCGGAACATCACTAGGAAGTCCGCGATCCCGTCTTCAAAAATCACTCCGCACCGTCACCTCCGCTTACCGCTCTGCATCGCCCTGCCACTGTTCCCCTCATGCCGACAGCAAAAGCGAAGCCCCATGGCGTGAAGTCCCAAGCGCTCAAGCTCGTCCGTGACCTTCCCGCTTCCTCCTCGTGGGACGATCTTATGTATCGCATCTATGTGCATGAGAAAATCGAAGCAGGTTTGTCCGATATCCCGTCCGACCGTGTTCACCCCCACGCTTCGATCCGGAAAGAATTCGCCCTGCCGTGAACATTGTCCGGTCTTCCGAGAAAACGTCAGGGCGGCTTAACCCGATTCATGGCCGCGAGAGAGCGCAAAGAACGCAAAAAATATAACCCCAACCCGGCGAAGCCGGAACCAAGTTGAAACCACAGAACCACGGAGACACAGAGAGCGGAAATGAGAGCGCTTGGAGTTTTCTCCGTGCCTCTGTGTCTATGTGGTTCAATTATCTTCTCAAACCTTATCGTTGTTCGCGAGTGAGGATCTAAATGGATTGTCTATGCGTTCTTTGCGCTCTTTTGTGGCTAAAATCCGATTCGGGATATCGGCTATGGTTTTCATAAAATCGCTCTAAACGCCCATGCCCCGCCCCGACGACCAATCCGAATTCCTCTTCAGCGACGGCCCCGCCCCAAAACTCGCCCCGCCCGAGCCGCTCGCCGATCTGGTCGCCGACATGGCCCGACTCTGGGGTCTCCCTCTTTATCAAAAAGTCCGTCTCTCCCTAAAAGACCACGCGCTCGACGAAGTCAGCGGACGCCTCGAACTCGTCTCCGCACCCGATCTTCCGCTCAACCCCGCGCACACGCTCGCGTTGCGCGCAGGCGGCGTGGAGTTCTCCAGCCGACAGATCCTCTCCTGGTCTCTGATCGACCCGTGATCGCCCCCGTAGGAGCCCGTTTACGGGCGATGGTTTGGAGTGGGAGCGAGCTTGCTCGCGATTCCTATCCTCGCGAGCAAGCTCGCTCCCACGAAGCGCCCGTAAACGGGCTCCTCCCTACCCGTCCACTCCTTCCCCGTCCTCGCCGCCCTCCAACACCCCTCGCACCTCCGCGATCAGCCGCTCGACCTCGCCCAAAATCCCCGCGGTCTCCTCACGCACTCCCGCACGCCAGGTGCCCTCGGCCAGTCCCTGCTCATCCGCCGCGTCGAGTCCGGTCAACGCATCACGCAGGTGGCCGCGCGCTTTTTTGAGCCGCACCAACACCGAACCCGCGAAGAGTTTCTCCGGCGGCCACTCGTCCTCGTCCTTCGATCCCAGCGCGCCCGCCAGCTTGCCGCTCGCGATCATCACGCCGTCGACCAGCTCCCGCAACGGATGCTCCCGCGCATCATCGTCCAGCAACCATCCCCGCTCCTCCACTTCGTCCATGAGCCGGTGCGTGAGCGTGTTGCACCGCTCGACCAACGGATGCCAGTCGTCGTCGCCAAATCCGGCATCCGCATCGTCGGCCTTTTTCCATTTCTCCGCCTCGGCTTCGGCCACGACCTCTTCGGCGGCCGCGTTCATCTCGTCGATCCACTGGGCGCGCTCCTCCTCCTGCTCGGGCGTAAGCGGCTCGGGTTCCGGCTCACCGCGTTCACGTCGCAACCGCGCCCGTTCTTCGTCCATCACCCGCTCCCACTCCTCCGGCGCAAATCCCTCCCTCTCCATGCGCGCGGTCACGCGATCCAACAACAAGTCCATCCGCGCCGCCTCCGCATCGGCGGCCACCTCGCCCTCGCTGGTCGGTGCATCCTCATCCTCCGTCGTCTCCCCCTCGCCACCCGATTCCTCCGCCGCCCGCCCCAGCCGCTCCATAAACTCCACCATCGCCCGCCCGTTCGCCTCGCGTTGCGCCTGCTCCTCGGCCTCGTCCATCGTCCACGCCATCTCCGGGTCCAGCTCCAGCGTGTAGCCCGCCGACTCGATCACCACGCGTCCGTTCGTCTCGCTGTGCCATTCCAAATACAGGCTGTTGCCCCAGTGCCACGGAAACGGCTTCCGCGCCTTATAAAACTCCATCACCTCGTCCATCGAACAGTCCGGCACCTTCACCTTGCGCGAGGCGGTGATGTCGCCAACCACCCCGCGCTGCACCGCCGGAAAATGAGCCCACTCGCCCGGGCGCGCCGGCTTTGGCTCAGGATTGGTGAACCTCAACACCTGCCCGGCCACATCGCGCCACGCGTTGCCCGCGAGCTCGAGCACCACGGGTTCGTCGCGCCCCATAAACCACAGCCGCCCGGTCACGCGACCGCGCACGCGATTGTCCACCTCTCCCTTGATCAACGACTCCTCGATGCGCCACGCCATGCTTTTGTTTAGCCCGACCGCGCTGCGTCGGACCAGCCTGTAATCACTCCACCGCCACCTCGGCATCCACCGATTTCAGCCCTCGCCCGACCTTGTGATTGCCGTAATCCGGCCTCGGTTTGGCGAAGGTCTTCCCTGTCAACGCCAGCCCCGTGATCTCCGCCAGCATAAACACCCGCCAGCCGGGTGGCGGCTCCGTCTGACTGCCGCCTTCGGTCTGCCACGCCAGCAACACCGGCTTGTCTTCCGTGCCCTCACCCAGCGCATGAGGCTCCGCCGTGCGTGCATGTCCGTGATAGGTGAACATCACCACGCGCTTTTCCTTCAGCGCCCGCTTCAAGACAACCGTCACATCCGTCGCCGTCGTAGGTTTTTCCTCTGCGCCTCCAACTGCGGCAAGCGGCAGCAACGCCGCGAGGATCAGCATGCTTCCCAACCAAATGCGTCGTGTCATGGCCAAACCAGCAAGCACGCCCCACACCAGTTCAGGCAAATATTTTGCACCACGGAATCGCCCTCACACCGACCCCCGCAACCCAACCATTCAAGCGGACGGCAGTATTTGCCACTCGATTGTATTTACCCCGAAAAATCCATTTCCTAAGTGCCGATTAAAGAATCCGATGCCTGATATTCATCGTGGACTTCAGCGAGGCCTACAGGCTCATTTCCTGCTTTCCGTTCGCGTCCAACTATCAAAAAGCCATGAAAACAAAACTAGTCGCCCTCGCCGCCCTGCTGCTCGCCAGCGTTTATCCTTCCCTGGCCTCGGCCGATCCTCTTCCCACCGGCAAAATCGCCGGCGTGACCATCGCCTTCACCTTCACCTACGACGTCGGCGGCTACCCTAGTAAGGACCGGGACGTGAAATTTAGCAAAGGAGGCTACTACAAGGTGCTCGCCAACACGCCCACCCTCCACAAGGAGGCCTACTCCTCCATCCTCACCACAACCAAATACGGCAACATTGAGTTCCTCACCGATCTCATCAACTACGATGTTCTCGATTCCTCCACCAAGGCCGGCGACTGGAAGATCGTTTACGTCGAGCTCTCCAATTACAAGACGGGCCGCTTTTTCGCCGTCAACAAGAAGACCAGCGACGTCGTCTTCATCGGTGGTTACGATGAATCCTGCTCCCCTATCAACCTGGTCAGCAAGGATGGCAGCGGCTACACCGAGAATTACACCGATACGACCACGTATAACGCCATGCACTCGGTCCTCACCAACACCGAGGTCGGTTCTTACAAGGGCGTCGAATCCTATTGCCTGAAGCTCAAGCCCTACAACAACAGCACCCTCTTCAAGGCGAACGGCCTCCTCTACATCCAGGGCACCTATAAAGACGACTACTTTAACGATATCTACACCTACACCGCCGCCACCACCACCCTCTCTGGTCTCGTCGGCGACGACGGCGA
>FSTE01000244.1_pt1 | contig 10093 bp, 8 predicted proteins | sample 1637071 | NCBI WGS metagenome assembly FSTE01 (sample SAMEA3914818, study PRJEB12502) | metagenome | biome: forest; material: soil | place: Canada | collected 2010-06-26 | depth 0.1 m
CGGCCCAGCGTTCGGTGTGAAAAACGGTCTCTCCGGGAGCGAGCTTTACCAGCGGGCTCAGAGTCTCGAACTCGATCATCTCGCCGTTGGTGAACGTCTCGAACGGGCAACCGAGATCAGGGTAAGTAGAGCCCTTGATGACCGGCGCGTATTTGACGAACGTCACACCGTCCACCCAGTAGGCCGACCAGCCGGGATAGTTGGTGATGCCAAACTTCTGGGCTTCCTTGCCCTTCTTGACGTCAATACCGATGAAGTCGCGGTGCAGGTCCCAAACGGGCAGAGAAAGATCAGTGTAAGTCCAGGGAACGAACGAGTAGCCGGGGAGCAGGTCGCCGTCGGCATGGTTGCCCTTGGGCAGAAGCGGAAGCACGCCGTAGCCACCACCGCGCAGCATGGTGAGCGCCCACGCAGCCGTCTCAACCGTCCAGAGGCCGTGATTGGTGAGCGCGTGCGTGACCTTCACGGTGCGCTCGCCGAGCAGTTCGATCTTCATCGCCTTCTGCAGGCCGGTTTTTTCCTCGGTGGGCTGCACGAGGGCGACACCGTTCTTGAGCGGCTTAACCGCGAGCGGCTCGTCGTCGGGTTGGTAGGTGCGAACGATGTCCTCGGGCGAGTGCCAGAGGCGGTGACCGCCGCGCAGGTAGTAACCGTGGTAGCGCTTTTCGTCGGCGGGGAGCTGAAGGAACAGGTTGCCCGCCTTTGCGCCAGCCTTGGAGCGCAGCGAAACGATGCGCGGGCCGACTTGCTGGGTGACGACGAGTTCGAGCGCCTTGGTGGAGAACGCGAGGGCTTCGCCGCCGCGATAATCAGTCTTCGAGGGTTTCATGCTTAGAGTCTTCGTCGTAGGCCGCTTCTTCCCCTTCCTTCCACTTGGGGACGTGCGCCTCGGGGAGTTCGAGGCGGGCTTTCTCAAGCGCGGCGCGCTTGGCCTTGCCGGAGTAAGGCGTGCCTTCCTCGTGCTTCTCCTTGCCGACGAGTTCAAAATACATCGGGCAGCCGTTGAGCTCGAATGCGTCCACGAGACCGGCCTCAAGGTAACGGCGATACTGTTCGGTGAGCTTTTCCTCGCGGTTGCAAAAAATCTTGATGCGGAACGGACGGTTGCCGGTCTGCGTGGCGTAGTAGACTCGGAAACGTTTGCCACCGATGGCGGGCGGAGGCGTGCGCTCGGCGAGATAACCGATGACCTTGTTGAGCTTGGCCGTGGGCAGCTTGATATCGAGGATGCGATTCAGCTTCACGGCGGCGTTAAGCATGCGGTCCACTTCGTAGCCGCTCATGGCCGACACGAAAATCAAGGGCGCGCCGGGCGTGAAGAACAGATTGGCGAGGATGGCGCGCTCATATTTCAGGCGGTATTCGCGCTCGGTCTTGTAGTCGTGCAGGCCCCACTCGGGCGCGCAATCGGGGTCGAGGCGCGCCTTGAAGGCATCCTTCACGATGTCCCACTTGTTGATGACGATGACGATGGGCTTGCGCTCCTTGATGGCCTCGCCGGCGATGGCCTTGTCCTGCTGGGTGACGCCGTCGATGGCATCGAGCACGAGGAAAACCACGTCGGTTTCCTTGATCGAATCCAGCGAGCGCAAACGGGAAAAATACTCGACGGGCGACGCGAGCTTGGTGGCGGCCTTGATACCGGCGGTGTCGATCAGCTTGAACGGATAATATTTTCCGTCGCGGCCCTTGAAATCGAACGGCAACGAAATGGCGTCGCGCGTGGTGCCGGGAACGTCGCTCACGATGAGGCGGTCGCTCTGGAGGAGGCGGTTACTCAGCGAGGATTTGCCGACGTTCGGGCGGCCGATGAAACACACGCAAAGCGGATCGGCGGCAGTCTTCTCGCCCTTTTCCTCGACTTCGGGCGCGGGCCCGAGGCGTTTGATGATTTCTTCGCGGAGATAGGATTCGCCCGTGCCGTGTTCAGCGGAGACGAGAAACGGTTCGCCTAGGCCGAGACGGTAGGCTTCGGCCTTATCAATCTTGGAGTCGTCGAAGTCGGCCTTGTTGATGACGAGGAGCACGTTCTTCTTCGACTTGCGAAGCATCTGGCCGATGCGTGTGTCGAGCGAGGTGAGGCCCTCGAGTCCGTCGATCACAAAAAGGATGAGCTGGGCGGCATCAATGGCGAAACCGACCTGGAGTTCGGAGGCGGCGGTCAACGCAGCAGGCGTGACGTTGCCATCGGTGAAGCCGAGACCGCCGGTGTCCATGAGCGTGAAGGCACCGTCCTCGATGTCGGCGGAGATCACATCGCGAGTCACACCGGGCTGGTCATGCACGATGGAGATACGTTTCTTCGCCAGCCGGTTGAAGAGGCGGCTTTTGCCGACATTGGGACGGCCTACGATGGCGACAGAGCGATTCATGGGATTGGTGATATAGGAGGAATCGGCGAGAACGGAGAAAAAACTCCGTTTTCTCCGTTCCCCCGCCGAAAGACTAGCGTTTGGCGCCTTCAACGAACCGCTCGATGCGGTCGCAGGCGATGATGAGTTGCTCGTAGCTGGTCGCGAAGCACGCACGCACATGACCGGTGCCGTTGACGCCGAACGCCGTGCCGGGGACGACCGCGACCTTCTGGTCCTTGAGGAGACCGACCGCGAAATCCTTCTCGGTCATGCCGATGCCCTGCGTGCTCGGAAATGCGTAGAAGCTGCCGCGCGGTGAATGACACGTGAGGCCGATCTCGTTGAAACGACGGACAATCAAGTCGCGGCGGCGGTGATACTGGTCACGCATTTCACAGACGTTTTCCCAACCATTGTTGAGGGCTTCGAGGGCGGCTTCCTGCGAGATGATCGATGCGCACATCATGGAATATTGATGCACCTTCATCATCGCGTCGATGAGCGGCTCGGGTCCGCAGGCGTAGCCGATGCGCCAGCCGGTCATCGCAAACGCCTTCGAAAATCCGTGCAGGAAGATCGTGCGCTCCTGCATGCCGGGCAGGCTCGCGATGCTGGTGTGAGTGCCGTCGAACGTGAGCTCGGAGTAGATCTCGTCGCTCAACACGAGGAGGTCCTTCTCACGGCAAAACGCGGCGATGGCCTCGAGTTGCGTGCGGTCGCACGTGCCGCCCGTGGGATTGCACGGGAGGTTGAGCATGAGAATCTTGCAGCCCGGCACCCACGCGGCGCGCAGGGCGTCGGCGGTCAGGGCGAAGTTGTCCTTTGCGTAGGTCGGCACCGCCACGCCCTCGGCGTGCACGAGCGTGATGCTCGGGTGGTAGGAGACGTAGCAGGGCTGGTGAAACATCACCTTGTCGCCCGGATTGCAGAAGGCGCGGAACGCCAGGTCGAGCGCCTCAGAGACGCCGACCGTGATGATGATCTGGTCTTCGGGGCGATAGTTCACCCCGAAGTGCTCGGTCACGTAGGTCGCCACTGCGCGGCGCAGCTCGATCATGCCGAGATTCGACGTGTAGTAGGTCTTGCCCTCTTCGAGGGCGGTGATGGCGGCTTTGCGCACATGCCACGGCGTCACGAAATCGGGTTCGCCCACGCCGAGCGAGATCACGTCCTGGCCCTTCATCTTGGCCACGAGTTCGAAGAAATCACGAATGCCGCTCCTTGGTAGCGTGGCCACATGGCCCGCCACCCAGCGGTTGCTGGTGGTGCTCATTGGTATTTCCTCTCAGGGACTGACGTTGAGACGATCGCTCGCGCCCTCGCCGCTTTCCAGCAGGAAGCCGCCCTCCTTATAGGAACGCAGCAGAAAGTGGGTGCTGGTGGAGAGCACGCCGCCGAGGGTGGAAAGTTTTTCCGAAACGAAGGACGCGGCCTTCTGGAGCGTGGGAGCGTTGACGAAAACCAGCAGGTCGTAGCCGCCCGACATCAGATAGCAGGACTCCACTTCCTCGAATTTCGCGAGGCGCTCGGCCAGGCGGTTGAACCCGCCGCCGCGCTCGGGCGTAAGCTTGACTTCAATGACCGCGCGCACGGCTGCGCCGGCGGCTGCCTCGCGGGAAAGATCGAGCACCGGACGCCAGCCGAGGAAGATTTTATCTTTTTTCAGCTGTTCCAGGTGCTGTTCGACTTCGGCGACGGAGAAGCCCGCGACTTGCGCCATCTGCGCGGTCGTGAGTCTGCCACCTTCGAGCAACAGCTTGAGAACAGGGTTCATGGGAGGTGGAGAATCACAGAAGACGAAACCACTAATCCACACTAATTTTCAGGAATACGCACGAAACCAGCCACTCCCGAAGACGGCCATTTCTCGAAAAATGAGTGTTCCTTGGCGCTATTAATGGTTTCACTGCGCATCCCTTTCCCATGTTCGAGTCCCTCACAGACAAGCTCTCCTCCGCACTCCGCAACCTCCGTGGCGTCGGCAAACTCACCGAAGACAACATGGCCGACGCCCTCAAAGAGGTGCGCTCCGCCCTGCTTTCGGCCGACGTCCATTTCAAGGTCGTGCGCGAATTCATCGAGCGCGTGCAGACCGCCTGCGTCGGCCAGGAAGTCCTTAAGGGCGTCGCCCCCGGCCAGCAGATCGTCAAGATCATCAACGACGAACTCGTCCGCCTCCTCGGCGAAGGCTCCACCGACCTCTCCCCCGCCCGCCCGCTCAAGGTCCTGATGGTCGGTCTCCACGGCTCCGGCAAAACCACCTCGACGGCCAAACTCGGCAAGCTCCTCAAAAAACGCGGCTACCGCCCCTTCGTCGTTGGTTGCGACGTCTACCGTCCCGCAGCTATCGACCAGCTCGAGATCCTCGCGAAGCAGGAAGAACTCGGCTTCTATGGCGACCGCGTTTCCAAGGACGTCCCCGCCATCGGCACCGCCGGTCTCGCCGCCGCCCAAGCCGCCGGCGCCGACGCTATTCTCTTCGACACCGCCGGCCGCCTCCAGATCGACGCCGACCTCATCGAAGAGGTCAAAAAACTCAACGACCGCATCAAGCCCGACGAAATCCTCCTCGTCGCCGACGGCGCGCTCGGCCAGGAGGCCGTCAACGTCGCCAAGGCGTTCCACGATGCGCTCGGCCTCACCGGTCTCATCCTCACCAAACTCGACGGCGACGCCCGCGGCGGCGCAGCCCTCTCCATCAAGTCGATCACCGGCGTCCCCATCAAATTTGTTGGCACCGGCGAAAAGACCGCCGACTTCGACACGTTTTATCCCGATCGCCTCGCCTCCCGCATCCTCGGCATGGGCGATGTCGTTTCCCTTGTTGAGCGCGCGCAGGAAAACATCGATCAAGTCGAAGCCGAGAAGATGGCCGAGAAGATGCGCAAGGCCGACTTCAACCTCGAAGACTTCCTCGCCCAACTCCAGCAGATCAAAAAACTCGGCTCCATGCAGAGTATCATGGGCATGATGCCAGGCATGAGCGGCATGCAGCTTCCCGACGACTCCGAGAAACAAATGGCCCGCACCGAAGCCATCATCAAGTCGATGACCCTTCAGGAACGCCGCAAGCCCGAGGTCCTCAACGGCAACCGCCGCCTCCGCATCGCCAACGGCGCCGGCGTAAAAGTCCTCGAAGTCAACCAGCTCATCAAACAGTTCCAGCAGATGCAGAAGATGATGAAGATGCTGAAAGGCGGCGGCGCGAAAAAGATGATGCGCCAGATGGAGGCGATGAAGGGCAAAGGTGGCCCCGGCGGTGGCGGTTTCCCCGGGTTCTAAGACGTTTATTATTCGGCTCCGTTCAATGGCATCCGTGTTCACCTCTGTGAATCTCCGCGTCTTTTCCCGCGCCCCGCTTGTTGCCATCGGCTGTGTCATGGTGCTTTCATTTGTCCACGCCAAGCCGGTAAATCCCTTCGGCACACGTGACCAGCCCGTGTTCTCCACCAAGGAAATCAGCGACCTCGTGATCACTCCTGTGCCCATTGAAAAGCTCGCAACGAAGATTTTAAAGTTCGGTCATGTCGGCGAACCGGGACAGCCCAAACGCGAAGAACTGCTGGCCGCATTCAACGCTTTTCAGACTCAATGCATCGTCAGCGCCGACGGCAAAATCGTCGAGGCTGCTCCATGGAAAGACCACGGACTGGCGGAAATATCCGTCACCCTCCGGCAAGAGCCAGCCGCCGGTTTTTATATGCTCGGGGTGGACGCCGCCCATTGCATCCTCCTGAAAGCTCCCGAAGTATCCACTTGGGCCGTCGGACAAAAAATCCGTCTCCTCGCCTATACCACGGGCGTGCAGGAGTGGACCGATACCGCCGGCACCGTTCAACAAGCGCCCCTTTACGAAGCGCTTGTCCTTCCGCTGCCATCCGCTCTGCCCGACGCTCCCACCCGCAAGCAGTTGATCACCGCCCTGCGCGCCGGACAAAGCTTCGACGTCATCATGCCGCCAACCGGATCGACTGCTGAAAACAGCATGCCGGTCGTGCAAAAGCTCGTCTGGTGATCCGGTCCGAATTGCACCGGAATAATCCGGACGACGCGCCGCCGGGAGTGTGCTAGATTGATCGTATGCGCATGAACCCGTCCCAACTCTACGCCCGCGTCCTCGCCGGCGACCCGAGTGACAACGGCCGGTTCTTCTTCGGTGTCACCACCACCGGCATCTACTGCCTGCCCTCCTGCAAGGCCCGCAAGCCGAAGCCCGAGAACACTCGCTTCTTCCCCACCGCCGAAGCCGCCCGCGCCGCCGGCCTCCGCGCCTGCAAGAAATGCCATCCCGACGACTTCGCGCGTGGCGCCGATCCCGTCCTCGAAACCATCGAGCAGCTCGTCGCCGAGATTCGCGCCAACCCCGCCACCTTCAAAGACGCCCGCTCCATCGTGCAGCGTTCCGGCTTCGGTAGCACCCGTCTCTTCGAACTCTTCCGACAGCATTACCACGCCACGCCAGCCGCCGTGTTGCTCAACGCCCGCCTCGTCTCGGCAAAGCACCATCTCCTTTCCGACAACGATTCCATCACCGACGTCGCTCTCGCCGCCGGTTTCGAATCGCCCTCGGTTTTCCACGAGCACTTCCGTGCCCTCAACGGCCTCACGTCCTCCGCCTACCGCGATCTCCGCAACGCCCGCTCGTTTGAGCTCACCCTGCCCGCCGGCTATCCGCTCGACTACCTAAAACGCGCCCTCTCCCGCGATCCGCACAGCCTCACCGAGCGACTCGACGGCGACACCTATACGACCGTCGTTCGCCTCGGTGAAAACCAGACGCCGGTCCTGCTCACGCTCCAGTTTAATAATCTTACCGTAACGGCCAAAGTAGACGCGGCATCTTGCCGCGTTGGCTCGTCAACGCACCCGGAAAACGCGGCGGGACGCCGCGTCTACTCTCCGACCCCTGCCGCACACGCGCTCGTCGTTGCCCTACTCGGTCTCGATCAAGACGCCGCCGCCTTCACCCGCCTTGCCCGCAAGCTCGGCCTCGCCCGCCTTGTCGCCGGTCGCGCCGAGCTCCGCCTCGCGCAAACGCCCTCCGTCTTCGAAGGCCTTCTCTGGGCGATCATCGGCCAGCAGATTAATCTCCCATTCGCCTTCCAGCTCCGCCGCCGCCTCATCGAGCGCGCCAGTCGTTCTTTCGCCGAAGGCCTCTACGCACCGCCTACGCCGTCGGACATCGCCGCACTCACGCCCGGAGACCTGAAACCACTCCAGTTCTCACGATCCAAAGCCGCCTACGTCATCGACACCGCCCGCCTCATCACGAGCGGCCAGCTCGATCTCACAACGCTGCGCACGATGAGCGCAACCCGCGCGGAACGCACGCTCCTCGCCATTCGCGGACTCGGCCCGTGGTCGGTCAATTACCTCATGATGCGTTCGCTCGGTTTCGCCGATTGCGTTCCACTCGGCGACACCGGCGTGACCAGCGGTCTTCACGCCCTGTTCAAACTGGAAGAGCGCCCCGGCATCGAAGCCACCAAACGCCTCATGACCGTCTTCAGCCCCTACCGCAGCCTCGCGACCGCGCACCTCTGGCAATTCAACCGCCCCGTTCTATGACGACCACCAACGATTCACTCCACGCAGCCACCTTTGCTACGCCCTGCGGTCCCTTCTCCGTAGCCGTCAACGCCACCGGTGCCGTCGTCGCCACCGCCTTCGGAAACCTCAGTCGTCTGCGCGAACGCCTCCCTGAAGTTTTTCACTTAATAAGTGACAAACTTTCTTTAACTACTTCGGTTGGAAAACAAGTGGATGCCTATTTTTCAGGCAAGCGCCACACGTTTGAGCTCCCGCTCGCTGCGCACGGCACAGAGTTTCAAAAACGCGTATGGGCGGCGCTCGTGGCGATTCCTTTTGGCGAGACCCGCAGCTACGGACAACTCGCCGCCGACATCGGCAAGCCCCGGGCCGCTCGCGCCATCGGCCGGGCCAACGCCACCAATCCCATCTGTCTGATCGTCCCCTGCCACCGCGTGATTGGTGCCGACGGCTCGCTCACCGGCTTCGCTTTCGGAGAAGACATCAAGCGCCAGCTTCTCACCCTCGAAGGAGCGCTGCCTGCGCAATTACTCTAAAAACTGGTGCGGGCTTAAGCTTTCGTCCGCGCGCGATGGATCGCCACCACGAGCTGGCGCACCTTGTTGTGATCCTTCACGCCCGGCGCCACTTCCACGCCGCTGTTTACATCGACAAACTTCGCGCCGCTTTCCGCCAGCGCCGCCGTGATGTTTTCAGGATTAAGCCCGCCTGCGAGAATCCACGTCTTTTCGGGATGCGCCGCCTGCTGGCGCGCGAAGCCCGCCCAATCTCCCGTGCGACCGGAACCGCCGAAGCCTTCGGCGTGAAACGTATCGATTAAAAAGGTATCCGCCAACGGCAGCAGCTCGCCGCTCACCTCCGCACCGGGTAGAAGCTTCGGTGCGAGCCAGAGACGCTTCGGCCCGACCGTCTGCGACCACGAAGCCACGACCGCCACAGGCACCGTGGCCGGATCGAAATGGATCTGGAAACAGTCGAAGCCCGCCTCCAACGCATCCGCCAGCTCGGCAGCAGAGGGCTCAACCATCACGGCCACGCGCTTGCGACCCTCAGGCAGGCGCGGAGCCATCGCCTTGTATTGGAGAAGCGAAATGTAACGCGGTGACTTCGGGTAAAGGATAAAGCCCAACGCATCCGCCCCCGCGCGATCAACAAACTCGGCGTCCACCAAAGTGGTAAGCCCGCATGTTTTGAGTCGGATGCCGTCGATCATGGGAAACGGGCTTTAACCTGTAAACGAATTGATCGACGCGATCACGTGATCGACCTGTGCATCGGTCAGCTCGGGGAAAATAGGCAGACTCACGCAGGTGGCCGCGGTTTTTTCCGCCACGGGAATCGAACCCGGCTTGTAACCGAGCGACGCATAGCACGCCTGCTGGTGCAGAGGCACGGGATAGATCAGGTCGGTGCCGATCTCGTGCTTCGTCAGGTGCTCGCGCAGCGCATCGCGGCGCGGATGGCGGATGGTGAATTGATGATAAACGCTCGCGCCATAGTCCACCGTTGCCGGCAGGATCACGTCCGCGAGTTTGATGCCGGCCAGATACTTCGCGGCGACGGCCTGACGGCGCGCCGTCCACGAAGCGAGATGCGGCAGCTTCACGTTGAGCAGCGCGCCTTGAAAACCATCCATGCGGAAATTGAAACCCACCTGATCGTGGTAATAGCGGCGGCCCATGCCGTGCACGCGCAAGAGCTTGGCGCGCTCGAAGTGCGCATCGTTTTTGGAGACGAGCGCTCCGCCCTCGCCACAGCCGCCGAGATTCTTGGTCGGGTAGAAGCTGAACGTGCCGATGTCTCCCAGCAGGCCGACCGGAGTGCCCTTGTATTTGGCTTCGACGGCCTGCGCACAGTCCTCGACCACGAAGAGATTGTGCTTCTTCGCGATGGCGAGCAGCGCGGCCATCGGCGCGGGTTGGCCGAAGAGATGCACGATTACGATGCCCTTGGTCTTCGAGGTGATGGCCGCCTCGACCGCCGCCGGATCGAGGTTAAAGGTCTTGTCGTCGATATCGACGAACTTCGGCGTCGCGCCCACGTAGCTCACGCCCCAGGCCGACGAGATAAACGTAAAGGCCGGCACGATGACCTCGTCGCCGGGCCCCCAGCCGGCGATGACGGCGGCGAGATGGAGCGGCGAGGTGCCGCTGTTGAGACCGAGCGCGCGCGGGTAGCCGAGCGTCTTC
>FSTE01000072.1_pt1 | contig 10030 bp, 10 predicted proteins | sample 1637071 | NCBI WGS metagenome assembly FSTE01 (sample SAMEA3914818, study PRJEB12502) | metagenome | biome: forest; material: soil | place: Canada | collected 2010-06-26 | depth 0.1 m
AAGCAAGACGGGTGGGCAAATCCAAATTACCCAAATTGGGACTTGAACTAACCTTGGGGAAACGCCTTTTTGTCCCTTCTGTTTTGGTGGAATATCCAAGTGGCCAAAGGATGGGGACTGTAAATCCTCCCGCTCACGCGTTCGCTGGTTCGACTCCGGCTTCCACCACCACTTTTACCTTCCCAAGCCGGGAAGGTTTTTTTGTGGCCGGATGTCGACCCGACATCAAATCAACCCGCTTTCCCGGAAGCTGTAGTAGCCGCGGTTCAGCGGGTCGGCGGTGGAGTTTCCGAGAATGACGTGGTCGAGCAGGATGATATCGACCGCCTGGCCGGCTTCGCGGAGCTGGCGGGTAATTTTGATGTCGGCCGAGCTGGGCGCGGGGTCCCCCGAGGGATGATTGTGGGCGCAGATGATCGCCGTGGCCGATTCGCGGATGGCCTCGCGGAACACCTCGCGCGGATGAGCCAGTGAACTTGTGGCCGTGCCGGAGGTGACTTCCACGCATTTGATGAGGCGGTTTTTGCGATTCAGGCAGAGCACCCAGAATTTCTCCACGCTGAGGCCATGGGTGAGGGGGCGAAGGTAGTCGCCGGCCGTCGCGGCGTCGTTGATGATGGGATCGGTTGAAATGCTTTGGCTGAGCACGCGACGGGCGATTTCCATCACAGTGATGAGCTGGAGCGCCTTCACCCGGCCAATGCCCTTGAGTTTTTTGAAGTCGGTTTCCTTCCACTTGATGAGGCCGGAGAGGGAGCCGGCTTCAGAAATCAGGCATGAGGAGAGGGTAAGCACGTCGTGGCCGCGGGTGCCGCTGCGGAGCAGCATAGCGAGGAGTTCGGTGTCGCTCAGCGCGCCGGCGCCAAACCGCTCGAGCCGCTCCTGCGGACGCTCGGAGACGGCGGTGGTCTTCAGACGGTTGTCGGAAGAATAGGCGGATAAAGGCTGGGTGATCATGGCGGCGACGAGCAAGTCTTCTGACGTTTGAGGCGAGGTGGCGCAATGCCGCAGATATTTGGCAACAAAAAGGCCGGCCCGTTGCGGGGCCGGCCTTTTCAAAAGAAGACGCAAAGCTTCAGTAGATGCGGATGTAGGCGTTGCGGCGGAGGCGTTCGAGCCACTTGTTTTCAGACTGCTGGGCCATCTGGTTCGCGAGGATTTTTTCGATCTGGTCGCGAACGTCAGCGAGAGGTTGGACGCCGGCGAGTTTGCGCTCATCGACGTAGAGAATGTAGGCGGCCTCGGGGGTGATGATCGGCTCGGTGAGCTGGCCCTTGTCGAGTTTGAAGAGAGGATCGCTGAACTCGGACTTGAGGTCGGTCTTGCGCTGCCAGCCCCAATCGCCGCCCTTGGCGCGTTTGGCGTCCTGACTGATTTCACGGGCGAGATCCTCGAATTTTTCGTTGGCCTTGAAGCGGGTCTCAACGACCTCGGCCCGCACTTTGAGATCGGCGTCCGTTTCTCCTTCAATGCGGTTGAGGGCAATCATGCGCATGTGGATCTGGTCTTCCTGATAGAAGCGGTCCTTGTTTTCGTCGTAAAAGGTTTCCACGCGGGCCGGGCTGACGACGGCCAGGTTGCGGCGCTGTTGTCCGCGCATGTAGTCATAGATGATGTCGTCCTCCATCTTCTTGCGGTATTCGCGGAAGGTCATGCCGATGGCGCGGAGGTAGGCGAGGAACTTGGAGCGGTCTCCATCGAACCGGCGGATCTGTTCATCGGCGATGGCGTTGTCGATGATGCTGTCGGGAATGTGGCGTTTGTCGTCCTTCTTGAAGTCTTTCACGATGAGGACGCGGTCGATCATCTGCTGGATGATGTCGTCCTGCAGGGCCTCCATCTTGTCGTTGAAGTCCTTTTCGCTGGTGGCGGCGCGCTGGATACTGCTCACGCGGGGGGCGATTTCGCGGCGAAGATCGTCGACGGTGATGACCTTTTCCTCGACGACGGCGACGATGCCGTTGGCAAAGCGGAGGTCGAGGTTGTCGGCAGGCGCTTTTTTGGCCGCAGTGGCGGGCTCATCCGGGGAGGCGGTAGCCGTCGCGGGAGACGTTTGGGCAAAAACGGCAACAGGGAGGAGGGCAATAAGGATGCCGAAGGACCGAAAACGACTCAACGTCATGGATTGGGCAGATTGTTCAGAAACGAGATAATCTCTTTCAACCGTAGGATGGGCTTGGGAGCGGTCAACCTTGGAAACGGTCAGAGCGCGGTGGAGTGTGGGCGGTTAGTCACGAGCCAATTGCAAAGAGCTGTGACGAAAGAGGCGGATGTTTGTTCCGATGCTTTTCTTGATTCCAAAATGAGGGCGGCGGCGTCCCGGTTTAGGAAAAAGGATTGAGCGTGTTAGCGCCGGAGCGCTCGAAATCCGCGAGGTTGCGGGTGACGACGGTGTGCTGATGGACGAGGGCGGTGGCGGCAGCCGCGTCCTTGGCGCGGTGGAGTTCAACGCCGCGCCGGATTTCGCCGATGGTGAGCGCGCTCAAAAACGCTTCGTCGGGTCGAAGGCCCTGCATCCACGAAACCACGCCGGGATCGGTGCGGGATTTGCGGAGTTCCGAGAAGATGCAGGTGTCGAGCAGGAGCCCATCGATCAAAGTTCGACGGAGCGTGGTCGGTCGGTGGCGCGGGGGAAGTCGATGGTTTTGCTCGTCGGGATGCCGCGCAGGTAGGCGAGGAAGTCGTCCTGCGAGCCGGGCTGGTCGCCGAGCAGGGAAGCGCGCAACAACCGGCGATGAGCTTCCTCGACGGACACGCCTTGTGCAGCCGCGCTTTTGCGAAGCTTGGCGACCACGGCGGGCTCGATGTCACGGACGAGGAGTTGGGACATGGTGCTAATTTGCTATCAATGATAGCGCGAATCAATGGGTGGATTTAGGTTCATTAGCTCACGTCATGGGATGACGTTGAGCGGGCGGAGGCCGAAGTGGGCGGCGGCGGCGAGGAGGTGGCGGTCGTTGGAGTAAATTTCCTTAAACCCGGCCTCGGCGGCGGCGCAGAGGTGGAGGCAGTCGGCGGAGCGGAGGAAGATCGAAGGCGGTAGGGTTTGCAGACGAGCCACGGAGTCGCGGATGAGTCTTTCTGTGACGGGCAGCCAATGCCAAAGGTCGGCGGCTTGGTCATCCTCGAAGCGGCGGCTGACAGCGAGGTAAGTGGCTTGGTTTATTTTTGTTTCTCGGAGGTGGCGGTGAAAAACGGACTGCACTTCGGTCAAGGCGAGAAGCAAGGAAGCGCGGCCCGGAGAAGTTTCTACAAGGTCGAGCACGGCATCGGAGCCCGGCTCGAGCAGGTAGCATTTGGCGATGTAGGCGCTGTCGAGGTAGATCATCGGCCGTCGCGGTCCTCGGAGATCATAGCCGTGGAATCGAGGCCGGTGATAGGCATGGTTAATCGGTCGCGCTTGGGGAAAGGTTTGCCGACCAACTGCGCGGGGGTGGCGGGCTGAATGACGGCAACGGTCTCACCGCGATCCGTGACGGTGATGGGTTCAGTGGCGGCGCGGCGGACGTAGTGGCCAGTGCGGGTGTGGAGTTCGCGAATGGAGATGGTTTTCATGGCGGGCGATGGGCCGGGGGGTGATGTGTCCAATGTGTCACATTGCGGGAGCGGGTCAAGCGGGAGGATGGGGGGGCGCTTGGCTGGACGATGCTCTGACCGGGTGAAAACTAATAAAACACGGCAGTCCCAGTAATATGCCGGACTTCAGTTTGAGACTCCTACATTTCGGAGGCGATGGAGCGCGTGCGAGTGGCCGACTGTCGCTACGCTCGAAACGCTTCCACGACGAACCGGACGACACGGAGGTCGTCCCTCCCTTGAAGACTTCGGAGCGGCGGACCCAGCGGTTCCGCCCTACCTTTCGGAAGGGACGGAGCGCGAGCCAGCTCGCGGACTACGGGTTGGGTAGATTGCCGAGGAAGGTGAGGATTTCTTTGAGGCGGGCCAGGGGTTTTGGCGCGACGAGACGAGGGAAGCGGGCGCCGAGCATCACGAAGTCGTCTCGACGGCCACTGTTGCGGACGCACTTCAGACGGGAGGAATCGGTTTCGACACTGATGATGCCCTTTTGCTCGGCGCGGATGCGGATGTCGGTGACGAGGAGCAGGGCGCGGACTTCGTCGCCGAATTTGCCGAAGCGGTCGCGGAGGTCGGATTCGATTTCTTTGAGTTTTAACGGGGAATCGGCCATCGCGAGGCGGCGATAGAGGTCGATGCGCAGGCGGGTCTCGGTGATGTAGGTCGAGGGGATGCGCGCTTGGATCTTGGCGACTTCGACGGCGCCGTCGGCGGCGTGTTCGGCGTCTTTGATGGCTTGGTAGGAGGTGGCGGAAGGCTGAGAGCTGAGAGCTGAGAGTCTAGAGCCAGAATCGGATGGGGATTCGCCGACGAAAACGAAGTCGAGCTTCACGTTGGCGCGGATGTTGGACGCCTGTTTTTCGCCTTTCAGGCGGGCTACGGATTGGCGGAGCAATTGACAGTATAACTCGAAGCCGACGCCGATGATGTGGCCGCTTTGCTGCGAGCCGAGGAGGTTGCCGGCGCCGCGCAGCTCAAGGTCGCGCATCGCAATGCGGAAGCCGGCGCCGAGCTGGTTGTGCGTGCGGAGGGCGTTGAGGCGTTCGCGGGTGATCTCGACGAGGCGCGTGTGGCGGTGGAGGAGAAGGTAGGCGTAGGCCTGATGTTTGAAACGGCCCACGCGTCCGCGGAGTTGGTAGAGTTGCGAGAGACCGAAGCGGTCCGCGCCTTCGATGATGATCGTGTTGCAGTTGGGGATATCGAGGCCGGTCTCGATGATGGTGGTGCAGACAAGGATTTGATATTTGCCGGCGACGAATTCGGTCATCACGCGTTCGAGGTCGTGTTCGTCCATCTGGCCGTGGCCGACGCCGATGGTGACGTCGGGCAACAGTTCGGCGAGGCGGGCGGCGACGAGGTTGATCGTCTGCACGCGGTTGTGGAGGTAGAAGACCTGGCCGCCGCGACGGAGTTCGTGGCGCACGGCGTCCACCACGAGTTTGTCGTCGTAGGTTTTGACGATGGTCTGGATGGGGTGGCGGTTGGTAGGCGCGGTCTCGATGACGCTCATGTCGCGCGCGCCGGTCATGGCCATGTAGAGCGTGCGCGGGATGGGCGTGGCGGACATGGAGAGGACGTCCACGGTGGCGCGCATGTTTTTGAGGCGTTCCTTGTGCTTCACGCCGAAGCGTTGCTCTTCGTCCACGATGACGAGGCCGAGGTCTTTGAAGGCGACGCGGTCGGAGAGCAGGGCGTGCGTGCCGATGAGAATATCCACCTGGCCGGCGGCGGTTTCTTGGAGGATGCGGGTGGTTTCGCCTTTGGTGCGGAAGCGGCTGACCATCTCGACGGCGATGGGGTAGCCGGCCATGCGCTCGCGAAATGTGTTGAGGTGCTGCTGAGCGAGAATCGTGGTGGGCACGAGGATGGCGACCTGTTTGCCGCCTTGGACGGCTTTGAAGGCGGCGCGGATGGCGACCTCGGTCTTGCCGAAGCCGACGTCGCCGCAGATGAGGCGGTCCATGGGGCGGGCGCGCTCCATGTCGGCTTTGGTTTCTTCGATGGCCTTGAGCTGATCCTTCGTTTCCGTGAAGGGGAAGGAGCCTTCGAATTCCTTTTGCCAGGTGTTGTCGGGGTCGAAGGCGTGGCCGGGCTGGGCCTCGCGCATGGCGTGGATTTTCAGGAGCTCGGCGGCGAGGTCGATGGTGGCGCGCTCGGCGGCCTGGCGGGTCTTTTCCCAGCGGCCGGAGCCGATCTTGCCGAGCTGGGGTTTGGTTTTGCCGAGGCCGACGTAGCGGCTGATGAGGTGCGACTCCTGGAGCGGGACATGGAGGGTGACGCCGTCGTCGAACTCGATGGAGATGACTTCGCGGAGGCCGTCGCGCGTGTCGAGTTTGGTGAGGCCGCGGTAGAGCGCGATGCCGTGCTGGAGGTGGACGACAAAATCGCCTTCGACCAATTCGGAGAAGTCGAGGAGTTGGTCAACCTGCGCGCGCTGGACGAGGGCGCGTTGAGGGGTGGAGACGCGGCGGGTGCGCTGGCGGCCGAAGAGTTCGGTTTCGGTGACGAGGACGAGTCCGCCGATTTCGCCGAGCTTGCGCTTGGGGAGCGTGGACCAGAGGAGGCCGGCGTCGGCGCGGTAGGTGCAGCGGAAGCCTTCGTTGAGGGAGCCGCGCACCCAGAGCGGTTGCAGGCCCTTGAAGCGGGAATCCTCGGCGAGGATTTCTTTGACGCGTTGTTCTTCGCCTTCCTTGGAGACGACGAAGGCGAGGCCGTAGCCGTCTTTTTTCCAGGCGACGAGTTGCTGAAGAAAGGCGCGGCGGGCTTCTTCCTCGGCAGCGAGACGTTCCTGGGCGACGAGTTCGTCGGAGGGGTAGGTGCGGTGATGGTGGAGGCTCTCGGTGTCCCAGGTGGACTCGGTCACGCCGTCGCCGTCGAAGAGCGCGGAGGCTTCGTCGAGGTCGCTCAGGCCGAAGGCGGCGGCGCAGCGGGCGAGAATAGGCGTGAGGTGGTCGAAGCCTTCGCGGGCGAACGTGCTGAACTCCTCGTCGAGCGAAGCGGGTTCGACGAAAACGAGATGGGTCGCGGGTGAGAGGTAGTCGGCGAGGCCGGTCTTGGACGGGTCGAGTTTGAGGCGGGGCGAGGCGGAGAGGGTGATCGAATCGACGGCTTCGCCGGAGCGCTGGGTGACGGGGTTGAAGGCGCGGATATCTTCGATTTCGTCGCCAAAGAAATCGAGGCGGTAGGGCTCGTTGGCGGTGATCGGATAGACGTCGACGATACCGCCGCGGATGGCGTAGTGGCCCGGCGATTCGCAGACCGCCTCGGAGTCGTAGTCGAGGGAGTTGAGGAGTTCCAGGAGGGCGTGGAACGGCTGGGTTTGCCCGCGTTTGAGGGTGAACTCGCGGGTGGAAAAAGCTTCGAGGGCGGGGACAGGCTGGAGGAGGGCGGCGGGGGTGGTGAGGATCACCAGCTGAGAGCTGAGAGCTAAGAGCTGAGAGCCGGAATCGGAATCTGGCTCTAGACTCTTGGCTCTAGACTCTAAGCTCGCCTGCGTGCGTCGCGCACGCAGGCGGGAGAGGACCGTCATGCGGTCGGCGGATGCGGCGAAGGCTTCGCGCATGTCGCGGGAGTCGGGCATCGACTCGGGGAAGATGAGCAGGTCGAGCGCGGAGGGATTGCCGCCGGCGGAACGGTGAAAGAAGGCGATGTCTTCGGCGAGCTGTTCGGCGTGTTTCAGCTCCTCGGCGACCACGAGCCAGACGGGCGCGGGGCGTCCCCGGGCAAGCTCGGCCAGCACGGCGCCGCGCGCGGGCGGGCACACGCCGGTGAGCTTGAGGCGGGAGAGATTGTTTAGGACGGACATTAATCGCGGAAACGCGGAATGACGGAAAACGCGGAAAAGATAAACAGGTAGCACATTTCGGTGCTTCCGCCATTCCGAGTTTTCGCGATCAGGTTTGACTCAGGCGGGAGAGCGCGGCGCGGGCGGCGGCTTCTTCGGCTAATTTCTTGGAGGTGCCGCGGCCGGTGCCGAGAAGGCGGTCGGCGAGGAAGACGTTCGAGGAGTATTCCTTGGCGTGTTCGGCGCCGCCGGATTGGGTGGTTTCGTAGCGCAACGCGCCTGTGCCGTGGAGGGGTTGCACGCGTTCCTGGAGGCGACCCTTGGGGTTGGCGTCTTCGATCTTCAGGCTGGCGAGGCGGGCTTCGATAGCACCGTAGCTGCGGAGAATAAAGGCTTCGGCGGCGGGCAGGCCGGCATCGAGAAAGATCGCGCCGACCACGGCTTCGTAGGCGTCGCCGGCAGCGGTGGGAGAGCCGCCGGATTTTTGCTCGGCGGTGCAGAGGCGCAGGTGGGCGGGCAGGTCGAGTTCGCGGGCAAGGCCGCCGAGGAAAACGCCGTTGGTGAGGGCGACGCGGAGGCGGCTCAGTTCGCCTTCGCGTTCGTGCGGGTGGAGATGAAAGAGAGCGGCGGTGACGACGAGTTGGATGACGGCGTCGCCAAGGAATTCCAGGCGTTGGTAGTGGTCGCCATTTTCGGGATGTTCGTTGGCGTAGCCCGGGTGGGTGAGAGCTTGGCGCAGCAACTCGGGTTTGCGGAAGACGTGACCGAGGCGGATCTGGAATTGTGCAAGGGCGTCGCTCATGAGCTGGCGCTGGCGTAGCGGCGCAGGCCGCGGTTGAAGACGGTCACGCCAAGGCCGAGCCAGACGGCGGTGGCGGCGACGAGCCAGAGGGCGTTCATCGGCTCGAAGCCGTGGAGGAGGGCGCGGGCGGGGGTGTTGCTCACAATGACGGCGGGCAGGATCCAGACGAAGATGACGTTGGCCGCGCCGCGGAAGGTTTCACGCGGCAGGCGGGAGAATTCCATCATCGTGAAGTAACTGCCCTCGATGCCTTGGGCGGCGCCGAGCCAGAAGGTCAACGATACGATCATGAGGAGCGCGCCGTAGTTGATGAGGACACCGCAGAGGACGAGCAGCGCGTAGAGCGAGAGATCGGCGAGGGACGGAGTCAGGCCGAGTTCGCGGACGGCGTAGGCGACCACGGCCATGGCGACGAAGGCGTTGGCGATGCCGTCGAGGTCGAGTTTGCGCGTCGAAACCATGAAGAGCGGGCTGCCGGGCTGGGCCAGAAAGAAGTCGAAGTGTCCGCTGCGGATGTTGCGGGCCATCTCGAAGAGGTTGCTCCAGAAAAACCCCATGATGAACCGCTGCACGAGCATGGAGGTGCCGACGAGGAGGAGCATCTGGTATTTGGTCCAGCCGGCGATGTCATCGGTGTGTCGGTAGATGACGGCGATGAGCAGGAGGTTCACGGCCATCCAGCCGAATTCGACCAGCGACCACATGATGAAATCGAAGCGGAACATCATCGTGCGCACAATAGAGTAGCGGGCGCAGGCGAGCCAGATGCGGAGGTAGGACATGAGGTTCATCGGTTCAGCCTCCGACGGCGGTGTGACGGCGCAGGCCGCGGGTCCAGAGCAGGTGGGCGATACCGAGCAGGGCAACCACCCAGAAGGCCTGAAGTGCGAGTCCGGAAAGCGCGGAGGCCTGATCGATGCGGCCCGTGAAAATGGCGGTCGGGAAATACATCTGGTAGTAATATGGCAACCACTGCGAAAGGTGGAAGAACCACGGCGGCATCAGGTCGAGCGGGAACATTTGCCCGCCGAGCACCGTCTCGACGGCGAGCGACAGGATGATGAACGATTGGATTTCAAGAAACCAGAACGAGAGCAGGCCGAAGCAGTAGGCGATGGTGAACTGGATCATTGCAGCCATGGCCATGGCGGGAATTCCGAGGGCAAGACGCCAGCCATCGTGGGGAAGCACGAGATGGTCTTTCAGCAAGGGGAGCGCGCAGAGGATTGGTAGGAGGGCGAGAAAGCCGGAAACGGCGCGGGCGGCCACGAAGATGCTGAAGCGGTAGGCGTAGTAATTAATCGGCTTTAGCAGGAACTGGTTGATGAGGCCGTTGCGGATTTCCTCGCTGATCTGGTAGTCCTCGTTGAACGCGCCGATGAAGAACTGCATGACGAGCAGCAGCACGAAATAGGTGAGCGTCTGGTCGAGGTTGAAGCCGCCGATTTCCGTCTGCCCCTTGTAGGCGGCGCCCCAGAGGATGAAGACGAACGCGAGGTGGAAGAGCGAGAAGAGTGCGCGGATGGCAAAGTTCCACCGGTAAACGATGTTACTCTGGAGCCCGATGAGGAAGGCGTGCCGGTATTTGGCGAGGGCGGACATGGACGATTTTATAAGGAACTCAGGAAATCAGGAACGGAAGGAAGACAACCATGAGGATTCTATTCCTGATTGCCTGAGTTCCCCATAATCCGGTTCGAGTTTACTTCAGATCGAAGCGTTTGATCACTTCCTTCGCGAGGTTCGTGTAGGCGGTGGCGCCGGGGGAGAGCGGGTCGTAGGCGAAAATCGTCTTGCCGAAGCTCGGGGCCTCGCTGAGGCGGACGGTGCGGGGGATGACGGTGTCGAAGATTTTATCGGGCAGGTGC
>FSTE01000133.1_pt1 | contig 10007 bp, 7 predicted proteins | sample 1637071 | NCBI WGS metagenome assembly FSTE01 (sample SAMEA3914818, study PRJEB12502) | metagenome | biome: forest; material: soil | place: Canada | collected 2010-06-26 | depth 0.1 m
GAGCACCCACTTGATCTGGCCGTCCTTGTGGCGGAGCCGGTATTCGACCTCGTAGGCGCGGTGGTCGGCGAGGGAACCGGTGATGGAGGCCCAGCTTCGGTCGCCGTCCTCCGGGAGTACGAGGGCGTCGTAGCGAATCTGCCGGGTGGTGAGTTCGTTGGGGGAATGGCCAGTAAGAACGGTGCAGCCATGGCTGATGTAGACGGCGGAGAAACGGCCGTCGTTGGCCAGGCGATAGGCCATGCCGGGAAGCTGGCCTAGAAGGCTTTCGAGTTGGCGGCGACTTTCGCGGAGCTCGGCTTCGGTGGCCTGGCGCTTGGCGATGTCGGTCTCAAGCAGGTTCTGGGTGTGCCGCAGCTCGGCGGTGCGTTCGTGGACTTGGCTGGTGACCAGAGCGGTCTGGCGCTGGACCTTGTTGTAATAGGCGCCGAGAAGCAGGGTGAAGATGAGGCCTCCGAACAGCACCAGCGAGGGCGTGTAGCTTATCTGCTGATCTATCCAACCCGGAGGAAGCGAGTAGGTACACCGCCATTTGCGACTGGCGACATCGAGGTCGAGTTGTTGGCGCGGGCTTGGGGCGAGTTCGTCCGGAGTGTGGATCGGCGGCCGGTTGGGCAGATAGTCGGACAGGCGGCTGAAAAGGAAGCGGTCGGAGGAATTTGGGGTCGAAAGATCCTCGATAACGATGTCCATCACGCTGGAGCTGTTGTTACGCCAGGATTGGCCGACCATGTCCTCCAAGCGAAAGAGAATCTGCACCAGTCCGATGAGCGTCTCCTTGCCTTTCTCGTCGGGGTGATAAACCGGACAGACCATGATGAGGCTGAAATCCGTCGCGTTGGGGCCGGACTGCACGAGGTGGATTTTCCCCGTTATGGTGAGGGAGCGGCTTTTGATGGCCGCGTCCAGATCGGGACGGTTGACGGCCTTGCCCAGATCGTAACCGAGGGCGACTTCGTTTCCTTTGATCGGATAAATATAGAGGAGCGGATAATAAACATCCCTGATTCCGGCGGGCATGAAACGGCCTTCGGGCGTGTGATCGGTGAAGCCGAAAGTGGGGGATAAATATCGCCGGCCGAAACGCTCGACAGATTCGCGTTCGGAATTTTTCACCACGGGAACCCACTCAAGGGCCTGGATGTCCGGCCGGCGTGCGCGGATGTCACGGGAGGCGGCGACAAACTCCTCGGGGGTGACGTCGTCGGAATTCGCAAAGAGGCTTCGCAGATTATAAATGCACTCTTCGTAACCGCGCAGACCTTCTTTGACCAGGGCCTGCCGGGCGTTGGCGCGTCGGCTAAACTCAGATTCGATGCGCGTCACTTCAGTTTGCCGCACAAAGAAATAAAATCCCGTCGAGAACGCCGCTCCCGCGCAAAGCACGAGGATAAATCCAAGGCGGCTGTGCCAAACTTTTTTCTGGGGTGGGGCAGGGGGACGCATCCTTGGGTAAACTTCCGACAATAAAAGCTATGCAAGGATCATGCCGGAGCCAATGCGATTCGGATCATCCATGAAAAAGCCCGCCGGGCGCGAGGCCGGGCGGGCTGGGTGAGAGCCGGGAGGACGGGAGGCCGCTCAGAGCTTGTAGGGTAGCGGATACTTGGCGGTGAGCGTGGCGACGCGATTTTTGGCTTCGGCGATGGCGTCGGCTTCCGCAGGGGTGCCGATGGCCTTCAGGACGAGGTCGATGGAACCGGCGATCTCGTCCATGTCGGCCTCGACGAGGCCGCGGCTGGTGATCGCGGGCGAACCGATGCGGATGCCGGACGCCTGGAAGGGCGAACGGGTCTCGAACGGCACGGTGTTTTTGTTGAGCGTGATGTGGGCGAGGTCGAGCGTCTCCTGGGCCTTCTTGGCGGTGAGCTCGGGAAGGTTGTGGCGAAGATCGACAAGGAACAGGTGGTTGTCGGTGCCGCCCGAGACGAGCTTGTAGCCGCGCTTGATGAAAGCGGCGGCGAGGGCGCGGGAGTTGGCCACGACCTGATTGGCGTAGACCTTGAAGTCGGGCTTGAGGCATTCGCCGAAGCACACGGCCTTGGCGGCGATCACGTGCATGAGCGGGCCGCCTTGGCCGCCGGGGAACACGGCCGAATCGATGGCTTTCGCGTGCGTCGTTTTGCAGAGGATCAGGCCACCGCGCGGACCACGGAGGGTCTTGTGCGTGGTGGTCGTGACGAAGTCGGCGTGAGGAAAGGGCGACGGGTGAACGCCTGCGGCGACGAGGCCGGCGATGTGGGCGATGTCGGCGAAGAGAAGCGCGCCGACGGAGCGGGCGATTTCACCCATGCGGGCGAAGTCGATGACACGGGAGTAGGCGGAGGCGCCCACGGTGATCATCGCGGGTTTCTCGCGTTCGGCGACAGCGGCGAGTTCGTCGTAATCGATCAGGCCGGTGTCCTCGCGGACGCCGTATTGGACGAAGTTGTATTGTTTGCCGGAGAAGTTGGCGGGGTTGCCGTGCGTGAGGTGGCCGCCGTGCGAGAGGTTCATGCCGAGGATCTTCGCGCCGAGGGGAAGCACGGCGGTGTAGACGGCGAAGTTGGCCTGCGAGCCGGAGTGCGGCTGGACGTTGGCATGCTCGGCGCCGAAGAGGAGCTTGGCGCGGTCGATGGCGATCTGCTCGACCTTGTCCACGAATTCGCAGCCGCCATACCAGCGTTTGCCGGGGTAGCCCTCGGCGTATTTGTTGGTGAGCACGCTGCCTTGGGCCTCCATGACGGCCGGGTAGGTGAAGTTTTCGGAAGCGATGAGCTCGATGTGGCTGCCCTGACGGGCGAACTCGGAGGCGATGGCCGAGTAGATCTCAGGATCGAGGGTTTTGAGCGGTGTGGCGTTGATCGACATGGTGGGTTGCTTTGAAAACTGAAAAGGATGATAGGGGACGGCAAACGCGGCGGGCACAAATCGAAAAAACGGGAATCCTCCGCAGGGAAGGCTGTGTTGTAGGAGCGAGCTTGCTCGCGATTCCGATCCTCGCGAGCAAGCTCGCTCCCACGTCCCAACCCTCCGAACCATCGCCTGCAGGCAGGCTCCTACTTTTTGGCGGTCAGCGTCTTGAGGAACTCCATCAAGGACGGGATGGCCTCGACCATCTCGTCGCGGCAGGCTTCGTAATGAGGGAGCGGGCCGCCGTAGGGGTCGGGGATTTCCTTGTCGGCGGCGCGCGGCATGAACTCGCGGAAGAGGTAGATGTTGCGCGGCACCGGATCGAAGGTGAGCTGGATCATCACGCGGTGACTCTCGGTCATGCAAAAAACCGCCAGCGCCTGGTCGATCAGTTCACGGGTGAGAGCCTGACTGGTGTGGTCGGCGATGTTGAGGCCGACTTTTTTCAGGGCCTGCACGGAGTTTTCGGAAACCTTGTCGCCGGGGCGGGCGGCGACACCGGCGGAGACGACTTGAAAAGATTTGAGCGGCTCGGGCTGGGCGGCCAGGGCGTGTTGAAGCAGGGCTTCGGCCATGGGGCTGCGACAGATATTGGCGGTGCAGACGGTGACGATGATTCCGGATGTGGCCATGCGCTAGGAGGTAAGGGATAGCGTTTGTGGCGAAAGGCAATCTCGGGGCGGGCTCAAATTTTGCGGAGCGCGAGCAAGCCGCGATCAATTTGCACGGCGCGCTGGAGGACGGCGTCGAGCAGGGGCTTGGGTTTTGCGGCGTCCTTGGGGGCGTCTTTCTTCGCGGCGTCCGGAGTGGCGTCATCCTTGGTGGAGGAGTCGTCGGGGGAGGGAGGATCTTCGCCGCTGAGCTCGGCGGCGTGTTCCTTGGCGAGGACGGCTTCGTCGTAGCGGGGTTTGTCGAGAGTAGCGGAGATGAGTTTATCCAAGTCGGCGCCTTTGACGATGGCGTCCCAGGCTTTGCGATCAGTATCGGAGGGAGTTTCGACGGAGATGGTGACGTTGAAGGCAGGCGAAGTGCGTCCGAGGGTGACAAAGTTTGGGGAGCCGTTCGCAAGGCCGGCGAGCAGCGCGGGCGTAGTCTCGGGAGAAACGAGAATGAAACAGACGTGCTTGGGTGTGGTGAAGGCCTTGATAGTGGCGAGCCAGTCAGCGGCGTGTTCGCCGGCGGAAAAGTAGCGCAGGTCGAGCACCGCAGGGCCGGCGGCGACGTTTTTCAGGAGCGTCAGGCTTTCGGCGTTGCCGGCGGCGGGGAGCACGTAGGTGAGCCCCTGTCCGAGGTCCTCGGTGCGTCCGGCCGGAGTGATGGCGGCGCGGAGATCGGCGGCGAGGGCGAGCAGGCCGAGCGTGAGGGCGAGTCGGAGAACGTTCATTTGCGGTGGAGTTGTTTGGCGCCGATGTCGCGACGGTAAACTTTGCTGGTGCAGTCGATCTGTTCGCAGACGGCGTAGGCGGAGTCGGCGGCGGTGCGCAGCGAGGACGCGAGGGCGGTGACGCCGAGGACTCGGCCACCGGCGGTGATGATTTCGCCGGAGGCGTTTTGGGCGGTGCCGGCGTGGATGATCTGGACGTTGGCGGGCAACGTGGCGGGGAAGCGGATGACGTCGCCCTTGGCGTAGGCGTCGGGGTAGCCTTTGGCGGCGATGACGACGCAGATAGCGTAGTCGGGTTTGATTTTAACGAGCGGCTTCACTTGCGCGAGGGTTCCGAGGGCGGCGGCCCAGAGGAGGGCGAGCACGTCGGTGTCGAGGCGCGGGATGACGACCTGGGTTTCGGGGTCGCCGAAGCGGGTGTTGTATTCGAGGACGCTCGGGCCGGTCGGCGTGAGCATGATGCCGATGAAGAGGGTGCCGCGGAAATCGATGCCCTCGGCGGCGATGGCATCGACGGATGGTTTTACGATCTCATTTTCGATGCGGGCGAGGAGCGCGGGCGTGACGACTTCGGCGGGAGAATAGGTGCCCATGCCGCCGGTGTTCGGGCCGGTGTCGCCGTCGCCGATGCGTTTGTGGTCCTGCGAAGTGGGAAGGATGACGTAGTCGCGGCCGGAGGTGACGACGAGGATGGAGGTCTCTTCGCCGTAGAGGCAGTCCTCAATTAAGATCTGGCTGCCGGCGGCGCCGAATTTATTGCCGGCGAGCATGTCGTGGACGGCAGCCTCAGCTTCGGCGAGCGTCTGCGCGACGATCACACCTTTGCCGGCGGCGAGTCCGTCGGCCTTCACCACGATGGGGATCGGGCGGGTCTTCAGATAAGCGAGGGCGGGGGCGACCTCGGTGAACACGCCGGATGCGGCGGTGGGGATGCCGTATTTTTGGAGGAGCTGCTTGGTGAAAATCTTGGAGGCTTCGAGGCGGGCACCGTCGGCTTTCGGGCCGTAAGCAGGGATGTTGACGGCGGCGAGGGCGTCGACGAGTCCGAGTGAAAGCGGAACCTCGGGGCCGACGATCACGAAGTCGATCTGCTCGCGCTGGGCGAGGGCGACGAGTGCGGAGATGTTGTCAACGGCGACGGGAAATGTCGGAACTTCGCGGGCGATGCCGGCATTGCCGGGCGCGGCGATGACGCGGGGTTTCGCGGGCGAGGCGAGGCAGGCTTTGACGAGCGTGTGCTCGCGGCCGCCGGAGCCGACGATGAGGATGTTGCGCGGAATTTGAGAGGCAGGAGACGCGGAAGACACGGCAAGGAAAGAGAACGAGTAAGCAGACGAGAACGAGAACGATTTTCAGAGCACCTGAAGCTTCTTGCGGTAGAAGGCCACGACCTCGTCGGGGTCGTCGGTGAAGAGGACGTAGTCGAGCATCCAGGCCGGGGCGCGTTTGGTGCGGACCATTTCGGCGATCTGCTTGCGAAGATCGGTCCAGTAGAGGGCGTTGAAAAACACGTAGGGCACGCGGGGGCGGATGCCGAGCTTGAGGTTGCATAGCTCGATGCCGATCTCCTCGAGTGTGCCGACGCCGCCGACGTTGAAGATGCAAAAATCGGCGACCTCGAACCATTTTTGGCGGTAGTGGCGGGAGGTTTCCTGAAAGGTGTTGAAGAAGTCCACGCCGAGCTCGGGGGGCTGGGCCTCGAGCTCGAGGAAGCAGGCGCCGGTGAGCGCGCCCTTGGCCCGCGCCTGATCGGTGGCGAGGCGCATGACGCCGCCGCCGCCGCCGGTGAGCACGCCGACGTTGGGGCCGATGAAGCCGGTGAGTTTTTGAATGAGACCGGAGATGCGGTCGGTGTCCGCCTGCTCGAGGCCGACGGCCGAACCGTAGAAGGCGAGGATGGTGGTTTCTTGAAATTTTCGGCCCAGTTCCTCGCGCACAAAAAAGCCGTGGTCCTTCTTGTAGGTGTGGCGGTAGAGGTCGCCCATGCTGGGAGTGAACCAATAAACCTCGATGCCGATGTCGTCGTAGGTTTCGAGGCGGCCGTGGGCGTTGGAGGAGAGAAAAAAGCCGTGGGTGCGCGAGGGCTGGCGGAAGATGATGCGCTTTAACTTCAGCTCAGGCAGGCGGGTGAGGAGTTCGATGTGTTCGAGGAGATTGGGGAAGTAGTCGATGAGGAGCGTGTCTGCATCTGCAGGAGCGGCGTGGAGCGCCTCGACCACCGTGCGATAGCCGCAGGTCTTCAGGTTCGCGGACTTGACGGCTTTGGATGGTGTGCGTCCGGAGACGTGGAGGAAGAGACTGAAGTTTGCCATCTGCGCGCTCTGGCCCTTTACGCTTATGCGGGTGCGGGTGCGCGCGTCCGGTGCCGTCTTGGGTGGGCGGGCGTCGAGGCAGGCGTAAAGATCCTGCGCGGTGGAGAGAAGCCGCGTGCGGCGTTTCTGGAGGCTTTTGAACTGGGGGTCCTCTTCCGAGGGCGCTCGAAAAATTTCCACCGATACCATGGGATTCACCACCGGCTGGTCGCCGGGATTATAGATTTCCAGCATGACATTCGTGCCGAAGGTCTTGATCGGGTCGAGGAGCACGGCGCTGGTGTGGATGCCGAAGTTGCCCTCGCCGCGATTGAGGAGGACGAAGTGCTCTTTCAAATACATGGAGCAACTCGTGAGGACGCCCGATTGCGGCGGGATGGTGAGCATGTCGGTGTCGTGGCGGACCTGGACCTTGTCGAGGTAGGCGCGGCCGGCGTCGCCGCTCACGAGGCGTTCGAAGTCCGGGCGTTGCAGGCGGGGACTGAGCGTGTAGAGCACGCGATGAGGGGTGAGGAAAACCCGGCCGAGGCGGTCGATGCTGATGGTGTTGGGCAGCTTCAGGAGGTTGGTCTGCACGGCGTCCCAGATCTCGGCCGTGGAGAGCTTGGCCGTGTCGGGCGCGTAAAAAAGCCGGCCCACAGGCGAGCCGATGCGGAGCAGTTTTTTCCAGTAGGCCGCGTGGGGGAAGCTGGCGTCGAAGAGGAAGGCGTCGGCTTCCATCAACAGGCGGGAGGCGTCCACGCGGGGCTGGCCACGGGTGATCATCTCGATGCCGATGCGGGCGAGCGTGCTGCGCTCGGTGAAATGCAGCGCGGCGAGGCGTGTCTTCAGGAAATCGAGCTCCGCCGGGTGGCGCGGCCAGAAGGCGAGGGTGAGCGAGAGGGTGCGTTCATCCTTCTGCTTGATGGCGAGAATCTGTCCGTCCTGACTCGTCCAAAAGGGATCGGGTGACATGGTGGGGGTGGATTGATAATCAACGCGTCCTTCGCCTCTGACACAAGGAACGAGTATGGGGTTGCCAACGAATGAGCCGGACGGCATCGGTATTATTTTACGGCACAAATCCCCTTGCGCCGTTTCCTACTCAACCTCAACGCATGAAACTTATCTCCACGTTCAAGGCTGCCGTGCTTTCCCTCGGTGCCGTCGCTGTTCTTTCCGCCGCTGATGCTCCCGCCGTCGCGCCCGCCGCACCGGCTCCGGAGGCTGTCGCTGCTCCCAAATTCACCGAGGCCCAGCTCCTCGAGACCTTCGGCTGGTTCGTCGGCCGTCGTATCGGCATGAGCGAGCTCGGCTTCACCCCCGAACAGACCGCCGCCGTCATCAAGGGCATCCAATCGGCTGCCGCCGGCAAGGAATCCCCCTTCAAGGTCGAGGAAGTCGGTCCCGAGCTCGACAAGTTCATGCAGGCCAAGCAGGCGGAATACACCGCCAAGCTCGCCGTGAAAAGCCAGGCCGAGAGCGCCAAGTTCTTCACCGAGATCAAGGCCAAGAAGGGCGTCATCGCCCTCCCGAGCGGCCTGTGCTATGAGATCGTCAAGGAAGGCACCGGCGCCTTCCCGAAGGCGTCCGATATCGTGACGGTTCACTACACTGGCAAGCTGGTTGACGGCAAAGTCTTCGACAGCTCGCTGCAGCCCCGCCAGCCCGGCGCGGCGATCGAGCCTGCCGAATTCCCCCTCGGCGGCGTGATCCCCGGTTGGACCGAGGGTCTGCAAAAGATCAACAAGGGCGGTAAGATCAAACTCTACGTCCCCTCCAATCTCGCCTACGGCGACAAGGGCAGCCCTCCTGCCATTCCTCCGGCCGCGACGCTGATCTTCGATGTCGAACTGCTCGACATCAAGGCTCCTCCCGCGCCCGAGGCCGCCGCTCCTGCTGCTGCTCCGGCCGAGGCTCCGGCGGTTTCTGCTCCGACGGGCATGTAATCAGTCCGACGAGTTTTGTTTTATTCAACGCCTCCGCCTAAAAAGCGGGGGCGTTTTTATTTGCGCAAATGTGACACGACGAAACGTCCACATGGTTGCGCGGCGGAGCCGGGTGCGTCAGCAAAGGAATGTTACGACGCATGAACATAGCCCTCGTCACCGAAACATTTCCGCCGGAGGTCAACGGCGTAGCCATGACGTTGAGCCGGCTGGTGGCCGGCATGCGCGCGCGCGGGCACGACGTCGAGGTGGTGCGGCCGCGTCAGAAAATTGAGCTCAAGGAAAAGGCCGCCGGTGTCCGGACACCGGCGGCGGACCTGCTCGTGCCGGGCATGCCGATCCCGTTTTACAACACGTTGCGCATGGGGCTACCGGTGACGGGCCGGTTGAAGGCGCGCTGGCGCGAGCGGCGTCCGGATGTCGTGCATGTCGCGACCGAGGGTCCGCTCGGGCTCGCGGCGTTGCGTGCGGCTCACCTGCTCGGGTTGCCGGTCACGTCGAGTTTTCATACGAACTTCCACCAATACGGCGGACACTATGGGCTGCGGATCGGGCGCGACCTCGCTCTGCGGTATATGCGGTGGTTTCACAACCGCACGCGCTGCACGATGGTGCCGGCGTCGGATTTGAAGGAGCAACTCGCGGTGGATGGCTTTGAGCGGCTCACTGTGCTGGCGCGCGGGGTGGACGGGAAATTGTTTTCGCCGGCGAAGCGCAGCGAGGAGCTGCGGGCTACATGGGGCGTGAGGCCGGAAGATCCGGTGGTGATTTACGTCGGGCGCATCGCGGCGGAGAAGAATCTGGCGCTCGCGGTGGAAGCATTTCTGGCGATGCAGCAGGAGGAGCCGTGCGCGAAGTTTGTGCTGGTGGGCGACGGGCCGGAGCGCGAGCCGCTGGCGAAGCGTTATCCGCAGTTTCATTATGCGGGGATGCAGCGCGGCGAGGAGTTGGCGGCGCATTACGCGTCGGCCGATGCGTTTGTGTTTCCGAGTGTGACGGAGACCTTCGGCAACGTGGTGACCGAGGCGTTGGCGAGCGGCTTGGCGGTGCTGGCCTACGACTACGCGGCGACGCGCGAACACGTGCGGTCGGGGGGGAACGGTTTCAGCGCGAAGTTCGATGATCGTGAGGCGTTCCTCACCGCCGCGCGTGATGTGATGCAAAGGAGGGCGGAGTGGCCGGCGATCCGGATGGCCGCGCGGGCGACCGCCGAGGGGATCACGTGGGAGTCAATTTTTTCCAAATTCGAGGCGGAGTTGCGGGCGGCGGCAGGGTAAATTGTAACCTATTACAAACGGTCCTCTAGCATTACCGGAGGCTCGGGTGTATCGTCTGGTCGTGGTCACGGGGCCACATGATAGCTGACAGGTTAGAATGGCTGACAGGTTTGTTGGTCAGGTCAGAAGTCAGGGCCAGAGACAGGTCAGTTCGATAGCAGGTCAGATGTCAGGTTAGGTGTCAGAGTCAGAGATTAGATGTCGGGTCAGTGAC
>FSTE01000061.1_pt1 | contig 9920 bp, 6 predicted proteins | sample 1637071 | NCBI WGS metagenome assembly FSTE01 (sample SAMEA3914818, study PRJEB12502) | metagenome | biome: forest; material: soil | place: Canada | collected 2010-06-26 | depth 0.1 m
GGGCGCCGGGTGCTCCTGTGTGATTTCGACACGCAGTCGAACAGCAGCATCTGGCTCATGCGGCTGGAGCGCTGGAACAAACTCAACGCCGAGGGAAGGGGATCAGTCTATTCCTTCTTCGAGCCGGGCGGCGTTCATCTCCGTGACCTCGTGGTGAAGGATGTGGTCGAGGACAAGAACGGCCAGCCGGTGCTGCCGGGCCTCGATCTGCTGCCGACGACGTTCAACCTCGTGGACCTCGAGAACGAATACATAGGCGATCCCAAGAAGCCCGCCTATCTGGTGTTTCAGGAGCAACTGGCCGAGCTCGCGCTGGACTACGACTACGTGTTGTTCGACTGTCCCCCCAACCTGCTGCGCGCCTCGCAGTGCGGTATTTTCAGCGCGAATGAAATCTATGTGCCGGCCAATCCCGACGCGCTGAGTCTTATCGGGTTCACGTTGCTCGTGGAAAAACTCGGGAAGTTCCATCAACTATCGGCAGGATTTCGCAGGGCGTCGATGGGAGCGGCCGCGCAGGTGCACGGCATTATCTTCAATTCGATCAAGACCGGCACGGATATCGAGGTGCCTAAGATGCGGATGCAGCTTCGCTTGAACCAATTCAAGACGGCCAAGCGCGCCGCCCCCCAGGCGAAGATTTTTGAAACGCAAATCCGCGACGCGATGGTCGTCCGCCGCGCAGTGACCCTCGGTCTGCCCGTGAACCTGATCGGCTTGGAGGGCACCGATCCCACGCACGATAATGTTGTAAACGACTACCGCCGCCTCGCGGTGGAACTGGAGCGGCATGCCGCCTGATCACCTTTAACCCCAATCCCGCCATGATGACCGCAACTCCCTTCTCCCGATACACCGTGCGCGACTGGAACGAAGTGCGCAGCGCGTTCTCATCGTCAATTCTGGTCGATACGCCGCTCAGCAGCCTTGCGCAAAATCTGGAAGGCGTGGACTGGCCCATCAAGGGAGAGGACGAGACGGCGGCCTCTTACATTGATCTTGGTTTTGACGAGGTGAAGGAGCGGCTGGCCCTGTGCGGCCAGCCTCCGCGCATGGCGGACCATCTGATCGAGATTCTCAAGGAGACCCTGGCTTTCGACGCGCCCTTTGGGGAGATGGTGGCGCATGGCGAGCAGGCAGCCGTCCGGGAGAATCCGCTGCTGAAGAGCCTCGCGAAGCTCGGTATCCCCGAGGATTTCCCGATCGAGCTCACGGCGCTGGAACCCGAGACGCTGTCGTTTTGCCGGTTGGAAAATGTCGCCACGTTGCGCGAGTTTGCCGTCCTGGCCCAGCGCATGGCGCAAAGCATCATCGTGGGCGGCGATTTCCGGAGCCTGCTCAACGCCCTTTCCAATATCGACGAGAAAGTCCTTGCGCGCCACCTCCCGTTTCGACCGGGCGAGCGCGGGCTGCATATCATCGAAGGTCTGGCGCATGCGGTGCGGGCGCAACCGATCCCTGTGCGGATTGCCCTGCGCAAGCGGCTTCACGAGCGTCTTTTGCCGGCCGAGCGGACCATGGCTTTCCAGGTGTCGGGAGAACAGCTTGCCGATGTCTGCGCCGCGCTTTCGGATCGCGGGGAAGCTTTGCGCGAATGGTTCAGGGACGACTGCCGGGAGCTGGAGCGGCGGATCGCCGCCGGTGAGAAGCCTGGCTATCTGGCGGCTGTCATAAACGACCCCGCAGTCGAGGGCGTGGTCGCGGATTTGCTGAAATCGATCTTGGTGAAAGAAGCGCCGCAAATCGTGGCGATGGGATGGTTCGCCCGCCTTATGAAATGGAGGACAAAACAATGATCATGACCGACAGTCCGGGAGTTTCTAATTTCATCCGTCCGCCTGGACGTCCGCCCTGCCGTCCCGCTCCGCCGTTGCTCGCCTTGCCGAGGAAATCTTCTCCTTCGGTGCGGGCGGCGACGCGCTCGCCTTTTGCCCTGGTGGATGCCTCTCAGGAGGCGCGCCGGCAGATCGCGCAGGTGGTGGCGATGATCCGCGCGGCGGATGCCATGGGCGATGGGCTAGGCAATCACCGTTCGGCGGAGCTGATGAGTTCGCTGGAGCAATTCGAGGCACGCCTGGCCGAGCGCGAGCTGGCGCTGGACGAGCGGGATTTTAAAAATGCCGACCGGCAGCGCGAGCTGGCCGAGAGCGAGGCGCTGCTCGCGGCCCGCGAGGAATTACTGGTCGCAAGGAGCAAGCTGAAGCATCCGCGGCCTGCACTTTCTACGGAGGAAAAGGTGGCGATCCAGCGGTTGAAGGAGGAACTCGACCGCCAAGAGGCGCTGTTGCTGGAGGGGAAAGAGGCGTTGCGCGTGCGCGAGGCTTTCCTTGAGCAAAGCGAAACCAAGCTTTTCGAGAAGGTGCAGGACCATCAGGAGAAGGAGACCGAGCTGGAGCAGCGCGAGGAGGAGCTGAGGGCTCGCGAGCAGTCATTGCGCGTGCGGGAAAGCCGGCTTGATCCGGCGATGGCCGCAGTGCTTCAGGCGGAGGCGGCGCCGAGGCGTTTCGACGAATTTAACGAGTAACTTGTCCGCTGAATCAGGCCTCGGCGGCGATTCGTGCGTCGAGCTCGGCTTGGACGGCTTCGATGGAGCGCAGTCCTTGGCCCGCCAAAAGAGTGTTGATGCGGGTTATCACCTGCTGGATGACCCCGTCGGGGCATGAGGCACCGCCGGTGATGAGGATGCGCTTGGGCGTGCGCTGGTCGTCCGGCCAGAGCGGATGGACCGCGACGCGACCGCCGTGCGCGCCGGGTCCGGGGAAGACGTAATGCTCGACCTCGGAGAGGGAGAGAATGTTGGACTCGCTTTGGATGAAGTAAGCCTTGTCGCCGAGCTTCTGCGCGCAGAGGCGGTAGAGCTGGTAGGTGTTGGAGGAATTTTTTCCACCGATGATGAAGGCGGCGTCGAGCGGATCGGACAGGGCGCGGGCGAGGGCGTCCTGGTTGACCTGGGTCGCGTAGCAAAGGGTGTCGTTGCGCCCGCTGCCGCCGACGCGGGGAGACTGGTCGGGGGCGTCGGGACCGTATTGCTTGACGTAGAGATCGCGCAGGTGGGTGATGATCGCGCGCGTCTCGTTCATGAGCAGGGTGGTCTGGTTGACCACGGCGATGCGTTCGAGATCGCGGTTGACGTCGAAGCCCGAGGTGTAGCGTCCGGCGAAGTGGTCGTAGAAGCGGGCGCGCACATTCGGATCATCGCTGGCGATGATCTCGCCGAGGAGGCGCGTCTCCGCGAGGTCGCGCACGATGACGGCGGGCGCGTAGCGGCGGGTGTTGGAGAACGTGGCCTTGGTTTCCTCGTGCTCGTGCTTGCCGTGGATGATCACGGTGTAGCCGTCGCGTCCGTAGACGCGGGCGGCCTTCCAGACTTTTTCCACGAGCATGCAGGTGGCGTCATACGGATAGACAGCGAGGCCCTTGCGGACGAGACGCTGCTTGTCCTCATCGGTCGCGCCGAAGGCGGGGATGATGACGATGTCGTCGGGCGTGAGCGAATCCCAGAGCAGGGCGTCCTCGGGGGCGCCGGAGGCCTTGTGGCCGTCGATGGTGAAGGGCACGCCCTTGTCGCTTTGCAGATAACGCAGGCCGCGGCGGAGGAGGTCTTCGTTGACGAAAGGATTGTGGATCAGCTCGGAGAGCATGAACACGCGGCGGCCGGGATTGGCGGCGAGTGTCTCGTAGGCGCGTTCGATGGCGTTTTTCACGCCAAGGCAGAATCCGAAATGGCTGGGCAACACGTATTGCACGGGGCCGAAATCGAGGGTGACGGGATCGGCGGCGGAGCGTTCGTGCTGGCGGGCGAGGGTCTTGAGCGCGGCGCAGAGCTTGGACTGGTAGAGCGCGCCGGAGACAGGGTCCTGGGCGTAGATGGCGGGGTTACGCTCTTTCTCGGGGCGGAACTTGTAGATGAAATCGTTTTCGCCGAGGTGGAGGTAGGGAATCTCGATGAGGTGAGGCTCCAGGCCGGCGAGGGCGGACTCCAGTGCGGGGGTGAGCGGGGAGTGGCCGGATTGAAGGGCTTCGATGGATTGGAACTCGACGGCGGGATCGGCGGGCGCGGTTTCGACCTGCACGAGCTGGGCCTGAGTGACGCCGTCTTGCAGAGTGAAGGGCGCCGCCGGAGCGGTGTGGGAGGAGAAGGCGTTTTGGAGTTGGCGGGTGGCGGAGGCGAGGTCGGGGCCGGTGAAAGCGAGGTCGAGGCCGCCATCTACGCGGCGCACGGCGAGCAGGCTCGACGGGTTGAATGCGAGCAGGGCGACGGACGGGGCGGGCAGGACGTGGGTCTCCGGCATGAAGGACAACGAATACGCCGCGTTGCGGAGGGTCAAGCGGGGGCGTTTATGGCGTTGAAGCCGGACGGGAGATTTTCGTTAGTAGGCGGGCTTGAAAGAAAATCAACGCAACTGGCCTCTTCTGACCCTGCTCACGCTGACAGGGATCAATCTGTTCAACTACCTGGACCGTCAGGTGCTGCCGGCGGTGCTCACACCACTCAAGGACGAGCTGCAGTTGACCGATGGTCAGCTCGGCTGGGTGGCGACGGCGTTCATGCTCGGTTATTTTCTGACCTCGCCGTTTTTCGGTTATCTGGGCGACCGCTTTCCGCGCAAATGGCTGATCGCCGCCGGGGTGGCGGTGTGGAGCGTGGGCACGGTGCTGTCGGGCACGGCGCACGGGTTCTGGTCGCTGGTGATGTTCCGCGTGCTGGTGGGACTGGGCGAGGCGAGTTACGGGACGATCAGCCCGGGATGGATCGCGGACCTTTATTCACCAGCGAAACGTAACAACGCGCTTTCGATTTTTTTCACGGCGATTCCGGTGGGCTCGGCGCTCGGCTACATCGTGGGCGGAGCGGTGGCGGCGCACTACGGCTGGCGTTCGGCCTTCTGGTGGGCGGGTCTGCCGGGCTTCGCCCTCGCGGTGGTTTTGCTGACTTTGAAGGAGCCGAAACGCGGATCAAGCGACGTTCCGCTTGAGAAGGCCGCGACTGAAGAACCGGCGCAAACAGGCCTTCAAGCCTATCTCAGCCTGCTGGGGCGGCCACTCTACGTGCTCGTGGTGCTGGGCTACGTTGCGCAGACGTTTACCCTCGGTGGATTTGCGTTCTGGGCGCCGACATTTCTTCACCGGATTCACGGGATGAAACTGGAGGCGGCCGATCATTTTTTCGGGCTCTCGCTGGTGGTCACGGGACTCATCGCGACGTTGCTGGGCGGCTTCATCGCGACGGCGTGGCACAAACGGAATCCGGCAGCCTACGCGTGGGTGATCGGTCTGAGCGCGCTGGTGGCGACGCCGGCGGGATGCGCGGCGTTTCTTTTGCAGGATGACGAGCTTGCTCGGGTGATGATGGTGGCATCCATGTTTTTTCTATTCCTTTCCACAGGGCCGGTGAACACGTTGATCCTGGAAACGGTGCCGGTGGCGATGAGGGCGAGCGCGATGGCAGCCTCGATTTTCGCGATCCATTTCTTTGGCGACTTGTGGTCGCCTCAGCTCGTGGGTTTTCTGTCGGACCGCGTGGGCTTGAAGGACGCGGTGCTGGTGCTGCCGTGCGCGCTGGTGTTCGCGGCGGTCTTCTGGCTCTGGCTGGCGGGGAAGATGCAGGCGGCGGTGCGGGCGGAGAAAGCTGAGAGCTAAGAGGCTAGAGCTGAGAGCATTCGGAAAGAATGCCCGAAGGATCGGCTCTAAGCTCCAGCCTCTTAGCTTTCAGCCAGTCTCACTCCTCTTCGGCTTCGCTGTCTTCGTCGAAGGAGTGGCCGGCGTAACCGCCGTTGAAAAAGTTTTCGTCCTCAAGCACAGCCATGACATGGTCGCTCACGGTTTTGCGGTCATCGGCGTTGAGCTGGGAGTAGTCCATTGTGATGAACTCGGCGATGCCGGCGCGCGCTTGCTGGCGGTCGGTCACGCCGTCCAGAAAGTTGTCCGCCTGGCTGGCGATTTCGGTAATGATGGGGCGCAGGTCCATGAGTGGAGAATGGAGGCGAAAGCGGGGTCGGGCAAGACGCGGAATTTTTAACCACTGATCTACACTGATGGGCACTGATGTCTGAAAACCCTGATCTGAAATCAGTGATGATAAGTGATTATGAGTGGTTCAACGGTTTGTTTTTACGGACAGGAAAGTGTGAAGGCGGCTTCGGCTAGGCGGCGGCCGTTGATTTGGAGTTCGATTTTGTGGCGGCCGGCGTGATGACGACGGGTGCTGAAATCGCGGATAACCTGGCGCTTCGTGAGCGTGAGGGTTTCACGCGGAAGGAGGTCGAGGGTTTTCCATTTGAAAACCTTGGCGGAGACTTTGCCGGCGCGGGCGTAGTGGAGGACGTAGTCAACCACGAGGCGCTGGGATTTGGCGGCGCGTGAGGTGAGCGTGGTGGTTAATGTGAGTGTGTCGCCGAGGATGAGTTTTCGGGGCGAGGATTGAAAGCGGACGACGTCGAGTTTGGCGGCGGTGCCGGCGCCGATCAGAGAGAGGGCGCGGGGATGGCCGCGCTTGATAAGCGTGCGCAACGCATGGCGGATGATCCACGCGGTGTGCAGGACGGAGCGGTCCCAGGTGGAGACGAGGTCGAGGGCGACTTCGGGGTGGTCCTTGGCGATGTCGTTGAGGTGGTTGGCGACGGACTTGCGGACGTAGAGCGACGGATCGGCGCGGAGGGTTTCAAGAATGGGGAACGTGGGCGAGGGATCAGTGACGAGCGACTGAAGACGCGTGCCCCACGGGAGGCGCGGGCGGGAGCCTTCGCTGGCGAGGCGGCGGATGTGTTCGTCGTCGGAGCGGGACCACGAGAGAAGGACGGCGAGGGTGCGGGCTTGGTCGCGCTCGATGAAGGGGCGGATGGCGAACTCGGAGGAGCCGAAGCGAGTGAAAAAACGGAGGGCTTCGAGGGAGACGTCGGGGTCGTCGAGGCCGTGTTGGGCGACGAAATCAGAGAGGAAGATCGAGACGAAGCCTGATGAGATGCGCGGGGCGAGGGCGCGGAGGACGGCGAGTTGTTCGCGGTAGGGAAGCGGGAGTGCTTGGGCGACGCCGGTGGAGGTGCGGCGCATGCGAGGCATGAGCTCGCGGGATGACAGGCCGGTGAGCGTGTGCGACAGGAACGCGTCGGAGTCGAACGCGGGGGAGAGGGTCGAGAGTTCGGACGCGAGCGCGCGGTAGAGCGCGGCGTCGAACATGTCCTTGAGGGCGGAGGACATGTTCGGAGACGGAAGTTTAACCACTTATTTTCACTTATGGGCACTGATGACGGAGACGGCGGGGGATGCCTGCTCTGGATCAGTGATCATAAGTGAAAATAAGTGGTTAACGGGATCGTGGCTTTTTAACCGAGGACTTCCGCGAGTTTGGCGACGTCCTTGCCGCCGCCCATGGCGAAGTCGGGCTTGCCGCCGCCTTTGCCGCCGAGCTGGGCGGTCAGGGTGCTGATGATCTTGCCGGCTTGGTGTCCGGCTTTGATCGCGGCGGGGGACGCGAAGGCGACGAGGGAGAGTTTCTCGGGGCCGAAGGCGGCGCCGATCACGACCACGCCTTCGCCGCCGAGACGGGCGAGGACTTGGGAGCCGATTTCACGCAGGGCCTCGGGGGCCTCGGCGGTGACGACGGCGGACACGTGCGGGAGTCCGTCTTTGAGGACGGCCTTGGTGGCGAGTTCGGTGGCGAGGGCGGCGATGGCGCGTTGTTCGAAGGCCTTGAGTTTTTTGTCGGCCTCGGCCTTGTGGGCGAGGAGGGAGTCGAGCTTGAGGTCGAGCTGGCTCACGGGCACGCCGATCTTGGCGGCGGTGACGGCGAGTTGGTGTTCGATGGAGGAAACGTGGTCGTAGGCGGCCTGGCCGGCGACGGCTTCGAGGCGGCGGGTGCCGGCGGCGACGGCGCCTTCGGAGATGATTTTGACGAGGCCGATTTCGCCGGTGGTGGACACGTGGGTGCCGCCGCAGAGTTCGCGGCTGTAGCCGCCGGTGTCCACGACGCGAACGGTCTTGCCGTATTTCTCGCCGAAGAAGGCGAGGGTGCCCTCGGGCTTTTTGTCGAACTCGGTTTCGTAGGAGGCGACGGCGGCATTTTCGAGAATGCGCTCGTTGACGAGGCCTTCGATTTCGCGGAGCTGGGCGGGGGTGACGGCCTCGAAGTGGGCGAAGTCGAAGCGGAGGCGGTCGGGGGCGTTGAGCGAGCCGGCCTGGCGGACGTGGGTGCCGAGAACCTTGCGCAGGGCCCAGTGGAGGAGGTGGGTCGCGGTGTGGTGGCGGTTGATGGCGCGGCGACGGGGCGCGGCGACGCTGAGCGTCGCACGCGAGCTGAGAGCTAAGAGCTGAGAGCTGAGAGCCGGATCAGAGACCTTGTGGAGGTAGCGGCCGGATTTGTCTTTGACGGTGTCGGTGATGTGGACGAGCTGGCCGGAGATGAGGGCGTCGCCGGTGTCCCCGAGTTGGCCGCCCATTTCGGCGTAGAAGGGGGTTTCGGCGAAGACGAGGTAGGTGTCTTTCTCGGTTTTGACGATGTCCACGAGCGTGGTTTCGGCGGTGAGTTTTTCGTAGCCAAGGAAGGTCGTGGGCGTGATCTCGGTGGTGTCGGAGCCTTCGGTGGCGGCGACGACGATGGTCTTTTTGGTGGAGGCTTGGCCGCGGGCGCGCTGGGCGTCCATGAGGCGTTCGAACTCGGCGGTATCGACGGTGAGGCCGCGCTCGGTGGCGAGGAGCTGCGTCATGTCGAGGGGGAAGCCGTAGGTGTCGTAGAGGTCGAAGGCGATGAAGCCTGGAATCACGCTAGCATTAGCTTTGAGCCAAGTGCCTTTGCCGGGAAAAGTGACGCCGATCCCATCACAGAACTGAATGGAGATTAGGCCGGAATTAAATAGCTGGAGACCGCGATCCAGCGTTCGCCCGAAGCTCTCCTCCTCGCTCTTGATGACGCGGCGAATGATGTCCTGACGTTCGACGAGTTCGGGGAAGACTTGGCCAAGGCTCTCGACGACGGGGGCGACGAGTTGTTCGAAGAAGCCGGTTTTGAGGCCGAGCTTCGTGCCGTAGAGAATACCGCGCCGGAGGATGCGGCGGATGACGTAGTTACGGCCTTCGTTGCCGGGCATGATGCCGTCGGCAATGCTGCACGAGATCGTGCGGGCGTGGTCGGCGAGGACGCGGAAGGCGATGTCGATGTTCTCCTGTTCGGTGAGGCCTTCGCGCTTGGTCGGGACGGTGCCGGTGTAGGTTTTGCCGGAGAGGGCGGTGACTTTGGCGAACAACGGGGCGAAGACGTCGGCGTTGTAGTTGGAGGGCTCGGGGGTGAAGTCGGTGAAGTTCTTCGTCGTGGCCATGATGCCGGCGACGCGTTCGAAGCCCATGCCGGTGTCCACGTGCTTGGCGGCGAGCGGGGAGAAGGTGCCGTCGGCGTTGGCGTTGAACTGAATGAAGACGTGGTTCCAGATTTCGATGCAGCGGGGACTGCTGGAGTTCACGCCTTTGCGGCCTTCGACTTCGTCGTCGGAAGGGAGCAGATTGAAATGAATTTCGGAGCAGGGGCCGCAGGGGCCAGTGTCGCCCATCTGCCAGAAGTTGTCCTTGCGGTTGCCGTGGACGATGTGGAGCGCGGGGTCGAGGCCTTCGGCTTTGAAGAGGGCGGTCCAGATGGCGTTGGCCTCGGTGTCGAACTCGGAGGGGTCGCCGGGCTTGGGGGCGTAAACGGTGGCGAAGAGGCGCTTGGCGGGGATGTCCCAGACTTTGGTGAGGAGGTGCCAGCCCCAGGTGAGGGATTCTTTTTTGAAGTAATCGCCGAAGGACCAGTTGCCGAGCATCTCGAAGAGCGTGTGGTGGTAGGTGTCGTAGCCGACGTCTTCGAGGTCGTTGTGTTTGCCGCCGGCGCGGATGCACTTCTGGGTGTCGGCGGCGCGCGCCGGGCGGTAGGGCGGGGTCTCGGTGCCCAGGAA
>FSTE01000377.1_pt1 | contig 9808 bp, 12 predicted proteins | sample 1637071 | NCBI WGS metagenome assembly FSTE01 (sample SAMEA3914818, study PRJEB12502) | metagenome | biome: forest; material: soil | place: Canada | collected 2010-06-26 | depth 0.1 m
CATCGCCACTCGCTACGAAAAACACGCGTTCACCTTCCTGGCCATGATTCACATCGTCTCCGCTTTCATTTCAATAAGGAATTAGTGAACACGGCCTAGCAGTGCAACGGTGCCGTCCTTTTCGCTGTAGGTGTCGGAGCGTTGGTTTTGAAACGCTCGGGTCTCACGGTCAAAAAGGCTTCCCGTGTATCGGCGTTGGAAAACCTCTCCAAGCATCTCCTCGTGACTTTGGATGCCGATGGGAAGCGTTACGCCGTGCTGGTCGTTCACCTGCTGCGTCCCATCGGGAAGAACGAGCTTAAGCATCAGGCTCAGTTGGATTCGATCCGCGACTGGGTTGAGTCTGTCAAAAAAAACACGCCGGACACCACCATCGTAGTTCTCGGGGATTTCAACAATGACGGCAAAAAGCTGCTACCGTTGGAGGATTCGGCTGCTGTGACTGATTACGCTCCGACTCATCTCACCGGCAAAGCCTACGATCATATCTTCACGTCGGGGAAACTAAACGCCGTTGAGATCGTTCGTCCGCCTTTGCCCAAGCGTCCGAACGACACGCTCAAAGCTCTTTGGACGGATCATTTTTTGGTGAGCGCCGAGGTAAAGAGCCCCTGAAACAGAACATCACTTACCGCACGACTCGGACATCTGGAAACTTCCGCAAGTCTAGGAGAGCCTAGGTGTGCTTGTTGTCACCCTTGTTGCCATTTTTCATTTTTAGAATTACAATAACAACATATGAGTATGTTATTATTATACTTACAAAAGTGGTGCCCCCGGCCGGACTCGAACCGGCACGTCCTTACGGACAGGAGATTTTAAGTCTCAAGTGTCTACCATTCCACCACAGGGGCCAAACCAGCCCGCAGATTGGACATGCCCGCCCGCCTTGGTCAACGCTGCGCCCGCCGGACAAATAGGCTTCAGATTTTACGACGTCCCCTTGCCCCGCACGGCACAATCCTCACATTCGTCTCCGGTATGCCCACCCTTCCCCGCCTGCCCTTCTTGCTCATCGTCAGCCTTCTCGCGACCGCCTCGGCCCTCGGCCAGACGCGCGACGTCAAAAAAATCTACGCCGAACTCTGCGCCAACTGCCACGGCGCAGGTTTCGAGGGTGGCGCCGGCCCCTCCCTCGTTCTCGGTAAATGGAAACACGGCGGCGACGACGCCAGCATTACGAAAAGCATCCGCGAAGGCTACCCCGTGGCGGGCATGCCCGCCTGGGCGGCCGTGCTTTCCGATGCGGAAGTGCGGGCGATGGTCGTCTACATCCACGAACAAACCACCTCCTACGAGAACGGTCATACCACCTTTGCGAAACCCGTCGATAATCTCACCGCCCAGAGCGAACTCTACGCCTACCGTCTCGAAACCGTTGTCACCGGCCTGAACGAACCCTGGGCCATGTCCTTCCTTCCCGATGGCCGCGCCTTGGTCACCGAAAAGAAAGGGACCCTTCGCCTCATCGAAAAGGGCCGCCTCGCCGAACAGCCGATCACCGGCGTTCCCCCCGTGGATAACAGCGGTCAAGGCGGTCTCTTCGACGTCGTTCCCCACCCCGACTACGCCCGCAACGGCTGGATCTACCTCGCCTTCGCGGACCCTCAAAAAAGCGCCGAAGGCAAAAACGTTTCCATGACCGCCGTGATTCGCGGCCGCCTCCGCGACGGCGCCCTCGTTGATCAGGAAACCATATTTCGCGCACCGCTGGAAACCTACCGGCCATCCGGCGGCGTGCAGTTTGGCGGCCTCATCGCCTTCGATGAAAAAGGCTACATCTTCTTCTCCATCGGTGACCGCGGCCCCAAGGAAGACGCGCAAAAGCTCAACCTCCCCAACGGCAAAACCCACCGCCTCTATGACGACGGCCGCCTTCCCGCCGACAACCCCTTCGTCAACACCCCCGGCGCCGACAAATCCATCTGGAGCTACGGCCACCGCAACCAGCAAGGCCTCTGCTTTAATCGCACCACCGGTGAGCTTTGGTCGACCGAACACGGCCCGCGCGGCGGCGACGAGATCAACCTCATTCGCAAAGGCCTGAACTACGGCTGGCCCGTCGTCACCTACGGCATCGATTACAGCGGACTGCCCCTCATGTATACTGACGCCAGCGGTAACCGCGTCGCCGCTACGACCAGCAAGGAAGGCATGGAGCCTCCGGTGGATTACTGGACTCCCTCGATCGCGGTTTCTGGCATCGATTTTTATACGGGAGATCTCTTCCCCAATTGGAAGGGCAACCTCTTCGTCGCCTCGTTGAAAGCCCAGGAACTGCGCCGCGTCGTCATCAAGGACGGCAAGGTCGTTAAACAGGAGATCATTTTCAAAAATATCGGACGCATCCGCGATGTTCTCACCGGTCCCGACGGCGCCCTCTACGTGCTGCTGCCCGACCGCGTCTCGCGCCTGATTCCAGCCGGCAAATAAGGCAAACTTCCGGCCTGCGCGAAGCCCGACCTCACTCGGCGGCCTGCTCCAAGACGACCGGCGCAGGCCTCGTCGGCGGAGCGATCATGCATTCCACCTTCACCGGACCGGCATTTACGCGGCCAAAGATCGTAGTGAGCGCCGAATTCGCGGCATCGCGACCCCGCGCAATCACCACGATGTTGTCCGGCGCGATCCCGTCGGTCGGATCGAAGAGATACCATTGCCCGCCGAGGTAAGCCTCGAAACACGCATGAAAATCCATCGGATTCAAACCGACCGCATATCCTCCCACATACCGCGCCGGAATCGAAAGCGCCCGGCACAGCGCAATGCAAAGATGCGCGTAGTCTCGGCACACACCCTTCTTCAACTGCCACACATCCCAAGCCGAAGTCCGCGAATCCGTCGCGCCCGGCGTGTAGGCGAGATTCGCGTCCACCCAGCGGCATATCTCTCGCACCTGCTCGACCCGGTTGGGCATTTTCCCAAACAGATCCCAGGCGATTTGCGTAAACCGGTCGCTCTCGCAGTAGCGACTGGGCAACATGTAGGTAAGCGTGGTGAGCGGCAGGCGGCCCGGATTATCAGGCTTCACCTCCGGCGGGGCAAATGGACGCGACACCTCGACCGTCGCTCGATACTCGACCCGGAACAGCCCCATCAGCGCCTCGACCCGGAACACCCGGTTGCCCTTGGACGTGGCGGTGCGCTCCAAAGTGATCTCGGGCATGACACTGATGGTTTCCTCGCCCAAGTGCTGATAGGGGTCGCGGTTGGCGAGGATGTTAAAAGTGAAGTTCGCGGTGGGCGTGAGCACGTCATACGAAAGCGTGCAGCCGACAAGGAGGTTCATGTCCCCGGAACCATAGGCTCGACCGTCTGCGACGCAATCGCGGAAGCCTGTCCGGCGGTTACCCATTTTCAGCATTGGCCCGCCAACCGTTCGGCTTAGAAAGCCTTCACGCCTTCCCCTCCATGGAACTCCTGCTTTATCTTTCACCGTTGTGGATGGTCTTCGAGGCCTGGCAGCTGGTCGTCGCCGAACGCTATCTCGGCATCAAACAGATCGAGCAGGGCGTCGATCCTCGCTCGCGCGGCCCTGGCGAGCCGGTGTCCTTCTTCTGGAGCACGGGGATTTTCCTCTACTGGGCCTGGATGATTCTCATGCTCATCCCGACGTCGGGACGCATTCAGATCGTGTGCATGCTCGGCGTGTCCCTGCTGGGATATTCGCTGCGCCGGAACTCTCCTCTCAAATGGATTCTCGTGATTCTCACTCTCGAGGGAGCCCTCCGCATCGGCATGATCATCTCTCTCCTCGGTGATGCTTGGCGGAAACTGTAGGCGCCCCCATGCCTTTCCCCGAGCTAACGCGGTCCTCGCCCAACTTCACCGCCTCTCCCGCGAACGAACGCCTGGGCGTATGCTTTCACCACAGCGTGATGCCGTTCGAGGAAACCATCGCGTACATGCTCCGCCCCGAAAACCAGGTGAGTTACCATATCCTCATCGCGCCCGACGGCACGCGTGCCCGCCTCGTGTCCGACGAACACATCGCCTGGCACGCCGGCGCGTCGAGTTTCCACGGCCGCACCCGCTGCAACGACTTCCTCCTCGGCGTTTCATTCGCCGGCGACACCCACGTGACACCGCTCACCGACTCGCAACTCGCCAGCGCCCTCGACTGGCTCGCCCCGCTCTGGTCGCTCCACGGCTGGACATCCGCATGGATGACCGACCACCGCCAGATCGCTCCCGGTCGGAAGGACGACCTCAAGCCGTCCGAATGGACGCGGCTGATCGCCGCCATCCGCGAAAAATTTCCTCACACCTGAAACCGCCGCGTCTCGCCCTTCGGCGCAGGCTCGGCGAACGACTGGCGGAAAAACTCCTGCGCTGCCCCGATCAGCTTGCCGCATTGCGCATAATTGCCCGCCCACGAATTCGGCAGCCTCAGCGCCTTGATCACGCCTTTTCCGATGTGGTCGGGAGCATCGCAATCGGGCACCAGCTCGACGGAAAACTTCGGGTCATGGGTATGCACGACGTAGTGCCGCGTGCTCCCGTCCACCTCCCGCTCAATCCGCATGAAGTGCGCGAAATCCATTTTCGGTGCACCCAACGTAGCCTAAAACGAGCCGGACAAAATGAAAAAATCCGCCTTCAGTTCGCAGGCCTTTGATCTTCCGCCTTGAGAAACCGCGTAGCGCACGCCACAAACGCCCCGTCGCGGTGCTCACCCTATGAACCTCCCTGAAGAAGCTCCGAAATTGCCTCTCGCTCCCTTTCTCGTCGGCGATGCCGCCCTCATCGCCACCGCCGTTTTCATCGGCCGCTACTGTCCCGCGCCCATCGGCCCGTGGCCGCTCCTCGCCATCTCCCTCTGCGTGATCACCGGCGCAGTGCTCGCCGCCATCCCTTTTGTCGTCAACTACGCCAAACGCCAGGACGCCGAGCTCACCGAACGCCAGAACCAGATCGCCGCCCTCGCCCGCGTCACCTCCGAATCGGCCGAACAACTCAGCATCGCCGCCGCCAGCCTTCACGGCATCGCCACGGCTTCCTCCGGCAACCTCAAGCTCATCGAGCAACTGCCCGCGCAACTCCAGGATCACGTCAAAGGCCTCCAGAAACAGCTCACCGACACCGCCAAATCCGCCTCCGCCGCAGCCAAGGAAGAAGCCTCCCGCATCGATGCGGCCTCTGAACGCATCACGCAAGCCGTCGCCGATCTCGCCAAACTCGAAACGTCCACGCGCCAGCATCTCGCCGCCGTCAACGATGCCCTCGCCAAATTCCCCGCCCACTCGGAAAAGGCCGCCGCCAAAGCCGGCCAGCAGGTGGCCGCAGCCGCCGCGACCGCCATCGCCGACTTCGAGCTGCACCTCACCGCCGCCGTGACCCGCATGACTGCTCAAGCCGAGCACGCCCTCGCCGAATCGCCCAAGCGCAAACGCACCAAGCCCGCCCCCGAAGAGACTTCTCCTACCGAGGAAACACTCTCCTCCGAAACCCCCGCTCCAGCTCCCCCGCCAGAGCAATCCGCGCCCACCCCTCCTCCAGTCGAAGAACCTGCGGCCTCTGCACCGCTTCAAGAAAATCCAGCCGCCGTCGAATCCTCCATCGAACCCGCGCCCGCACCTGTAGTCGCCGCTCCCGCCACGGAAGAAACGCTTTCCACTCCCGCCAATCCTTCGCCCGAGGAAGTGCCCGTTTCCGAAGCGCCCGCTCCGAAGCCACGCGCGGCCCGTCAATTCAAGCCCGCCGAAGATTCAGGTTTTGACCTCGGCCTCGCGGTCGAAGCTTCCGAAAGCGAAAGCGCGCTCACGTCCGACGGCTTCACCCGTCTCGTCGCCACCGCCTACATCGGCATCGGCAACAAACTCTTCATCCGCGGCGAAGGTCCCGGCCTGAGCTGGGAAAAAGGCGTCGCCCTCCAGTTTGTCTCCATCGGCAAATGGCGCTGGGAAACCGCCGACGCCACCGCGCCCATCCGCGCCAAGCTCTACAAAAACGACCAGACCGAGTGCACTTCCGTCGGAATGCTTACCTTGGAACCCGGCCACCAGCACGAGGTGAACGCAGGCTTCTAGTTTTTGGTCGCTTCGCCCCTTTCTCACGGTTCCGGGATAATCCCATCTCTGCCTCATTTTTAGCAAAATAGGGCAGGCTAAACACAACCGCTTGTGCTACTGTTTTTCCATGAAAACGATCCTCGCCCCTGTCGATTTTTCTCAGGCCACCCGTGACGTCGTGCAGGCGACCGTTGACCTCGCTTCACCTCTCGGCGCCCATGTTTTGCTGCTCCACAGTCTCCAGCCGCCGCTGATCACCACCGACTACGGCATCGGCATCGAAGTCCTCCACGAAACTCTCGCCATCAACGAAAAGGCCGCCGTCCGCCAGCTCGAGCATCTTAAAAAATTGCTCACCGCCAAAGGCCTCGTCGCCGACACCCTGCTCGTCAACGGTCAGGCTGCGCCCAACATCGTCTCTCAAGCCGTCGAGCTGGGCGCCGACTACATCATCCTTGGCTCTCACGGCCACACCGCCTTCTACGATCTGCTCGTCGGCAGCACCACCCACGCCGTCCTCCAAAAAGCCCCCTGCCCCGTCATCGTCGTGCCCATCACCAAAAAGAAACCGGGCAAAAAGCGCTGACCTTTCCGCTTACGGTAAAAACCGCGACGCCCATTCCGGACGCGCCAACGGCCGCGGCTCCCACCGCCCAAAGATCGCATAACGGCAACGCGCGACGCCGCGATAAAACGGATCGCGCCATACCGCCGGCACCACCCGCAGGCCGCTCAAAATCCGCCCGACGCCGCCAACTTCGCGGAGCGCCGCGAGCACGGCATCGGTCCGCAAGAGATGGCCGCCTTGCGCACGTCGCGCCCAGTCCGGGACCAGCACCATGCTGTCAAAATCATCCGTCGGCAGACCGTGATCGCGCAAGTAAGCCTGTGCCCGTCGGCCCCTGCAACGAAGCGAAACGCAGACGCGCCCGCCGGTCGAGCCGCACGCACCGGTTGCACAGCCCGCACTCCGCGTCGAAAAACAACACCGCGCAGTGGACATCATCGGCGGGCTTGGTCGGAGTGAAGGTCATTGGAAAAGCGGCGGCGCAGACACTTTCGTCCGGGCGCAACGTCGGCGCAAAAAGAAAAGGCCTCGGGATCACCCCGAGGCCTTCCGATGTAAGAACCTGCTTGCAGGCGATTCGCTCAACCCACCGCGATCTTACGCGGCTTGAGCGCCTCGGCTTTCGGCAACGCGACGCGCAGCACGCCGTCGCGGAGCTCGGCCTTGATCTTGTCGATGTCCACGGCGTTGTCGTGCGTGAGCACGAGTTCGTAGGTGGCATCGGCTGATTCGCGGTAGAGCGCGGCCCAGGCCTCGGGCTGTTTCCACGCACGGCGACCGGTAATGGTGATCGCGCCGGACTCGGCCGAGAGCTCAAGCCTATCCTTGGCGACGCCGGGAAGATGGACGGTCAGCGAGTAGCCTTCGTCGGTCTCGCTGAGGTCATAGACGGGCTTCACCGTCGGAGCGGACTCGCGCGGGGCAGCCGGCGCGGCGGAGCGAGTGAACGAGGGAACAAGGGAAGTTAACAGTGACATGGTGATGATCTCCTGAGTTGAGGTTGGATGCTTAGTTGACCGCGACGGTGACCTTGCGCGGCTTGGTCTCCTCGCGCTTGGGCAGGGTCACGGTGAGGACGCCGTTTTCGTAGGCGGCACTAATCTTTTCGGTTTGGACGGCGGCGTCCGGCACGCTCACCGAGCGGTTGAGGGCGAAGGATTCCTCGCGCTCGCCCTGACGGGTTTTGCGCGTGGCCCTGATGTTAAGGGTGCCGTCAACCAGCTCGACACCGATGTCGGAGCGATCAATGCCCGGCAGATCGGCGCGGACGTAGGTGTTTTCTTTGTCCTCGTAAAGATCGACCGGGAAACGGCCGGCAGGCGAAGCGCCCGCGAAGTCTCCAAGCGCGGATTCAAACAGACGGTCAATCTCCCCCTCGAGTCCAGACCATGGGCTGCGAGAGGAAACGGCGCCTCGATAGGATGGATAGTTGTAACGAACGATTCTCATGATGGTGATTCTCCTTTTAAGGATTGGATAAAATAGCTGACTCACCTTCGCCTTTGCACACCCGATGCCGGACCCCGGTCGCACGGTAACCCGCCGGAAAACAGTCACTTAAAATTCACCCTCGCCGGACCCATTGGGAAATTTTGTCCTGCGGTGTGACGTCTCAACCGGGAAAAACCGTCGCGCTCTCCGATGAATTCGCTCCATGCTCGGGTATTCGTCCGCAAACCCATCCATGAGCTTCGACTTCGACACCGTCCCGCAGCGCCTCGGCACCGATTCCCAAAAGTGGCAGAAATACGCCGGCCAGGACATCCTCCCTCTCTGGGTGGCCGACATGGATTTCCGCTCCTCGCCCGCGATTCTGACGGCTCTGCATGAGCGCGTGGAGCACGGCATCTTCGGCTACGCCCGCCCGACGAAGGCCACTGTGGCCGCCGTGGTTGACGCTCTCGCCGCGCGCTATGGTTGGACTATCGACCCCGTGTGGATCGTCTGGCTTCCCGGCCTCGTGTGCGGCCTCAACGTCACCTCGCAGGCATTTGCCCAGCCCGGCGAAGAAGTGCTCTGCCTCACACCGGTTTACCCGCCGTTCATGACCGCGCCGAAGAACAGCGGTCGCGTCTCCGTCACCGTGCCGTTCGTGCTCAACACCACCGAACACCGCTGGGAGATCGATTGGGACGCGTTGGAAAAAGCCGTCACCCCGCGCACAAAATTATTCTTCCTGTGCAACCCGCACAACCCGCTTGCCCGCGTCTTCCGCCGCGACGAACTGGTGCGCCTCGCGGAATTCTGCGCCAAGCACGACCTCATCCTCTGCTCCGATGAGATCCACTGCGACCTGATCCTTGACCTGGCGCTGCCGCATCTGCCGACCGCGCTCGTCGCTCCTGCCCACGCCGCGCGCACCATCACGCTCATGGCCCCGAGCAAGACCTACAACGTCCCCGGTCTTGGCACCTCGTTTGCCATCATCCCCGACTCCGCGTTGCGCGCCCGCTTCGTGCGCGCCACCGCCGGCATCGTGGCCGAGGTTACCACGCTCGGCTTCGCCGCCTGCGAGGCCGCCTATCGCGACAGCGAAGCCTGGCGCCAGGATCTGCTCGCCTATCTGCGCGGCAACCGAGACTTCCTCCTCGATTTCATCGCCCGCGAACTCCCCGGTATCCGCGTCGAGGCACCCATCGAGGCGACCTACCTCGCGTGGCTTAACGTCTCCGCGCTCGGCCTCGCCGATCCCATCGCTCACTTTGAAAAACACGGCATCGGCCTGAGCGACGGCGCGTTCTTCGGTTCGCCGCGCGGCCGCCACGTGCGCATCAATTTCGGCTGCCCCCGCGCCACGTTTACCGAGGCCTTGCGCCGGATGAAAGCCGCGCTCGCCGCGCGTTGATCAATCAGTCCGTCTTTTTCAACAAACCCGCCACGGTCGCGAGCAGCGTCTCGCCGGTAAAAGGTTTTTCGAGCACCCCATGGGCTCCAAGCTTCTTCGCCACCTTGAGATAATCGGCGACGCCGATCATCCCGCCACCCGACATCACCAGCACGCGGACGGTCGAACGGCTTTTTTTCATGGCAGACAACAGTTCCAGTCCATCGCTGCCCGGCATCAGCATATCGGTCAGGATGAGATCAAAAGGCTGGGCTGCAACAAGCGTCATGGCTTCCTTTCCGTCGGCGGCGCAAAGCACACGATAACCGGCGGCTTCAAGCAGGAGCCTCATGATCTGACGGATGTTCGCATCGTCATCCACCACGAGCAGCGACGGCACGGAGC
>FSTE01000165.1_pt1 | contig 9785 bp, 7 predicted proteins | sample 1637071 | NCBI WGS metagenome assembly FSTE01 (sample SAMEA3914818, study PRJEB12502) | metagenome | biome: forest; material: soil | place: Canada | collected 2010-06-26 | depth 0.1 m
AAGAAGTGCCATCTCCTCATCGAAAAGCCGATCACCGCCACGCTGGAGGAAGCTGCGCAGGTGCTCGCCGCCGCCCAGGCCAACAACTGCATCGTGCAGGTCGGCCACATCGAACATTTCAACCCGGTGATGAGTTTCATGGAGAAACACATCGACCGCCCCGGCTACATTACCGCCGAGCGCCTCGCGCCCTACACCACGCGCGGCACGGAGGTCGGCGTCGTGCTCGACCTGATGATCCACGACATCGGCATCGTGCTCGCGCTCGTGAAGTCGCCCATCCGCAAGATCGACAGCGTGGGTATCAACGTGCTCTCCAAGACCGAGGACATCGCCAACGCTCGCATCGAATTCGAGAGCGGCTGCGTGGCCAACCTCAGCGCGAGCCGCATGAGCCTGAAGAAAAACCGCGAGATCCGCATCTTCCAGGACAATGCCTACCTCTCCCTTGATTTCATGAACCAGAAGGGGCACCTCGTGAAGAAGAGTGACCTCATCGCCTACGGCGTGAAACTGAAGATCGGCCTCGCCAAGGCGGGCGACGCCAGCTCCATCCCGGTCGAGGACATCCCCATCGAGAAGGACGAACCTCTTAAACTGGAATTGCAGCATTTCACCGAGAGCGTGGCGGAGCTCAAGCAGCCGAAGGTCGGCGGAAAACTTGCAATGACGGCCCTCGAGGTGGCCATCCAGATCACGGAGCAGATCAAGGCGGCGAAGAAATGAACATGCGGAATTTAACGCAAAGGCGCGAAGAGCGGACGAAGGACGCAAAGGGTCGATCCTTCGCCTCTCTGTCCTTTGCGTTCTTTGCGAGGTCTTCGTAACTTTGCGTTAAAATGCCTTCCGCTTCACAGTCCGCCTTCCGCCTGCCGCCGCCCGCAGGCGGGCGCGTGGACCTGCTCGTCATCGCGGGGGAGCACTCCGGCGACCAGCATGGGGCGACGATGGTGCGCGAACTCCTTGCCAAGCGGCCGGGGCTGAACGTCGCGGCGCTCGGTGGTCCCGATCTGGCCGGGGCGGGCGCGCAGCTTCTGCACGATCTCACGGCGTCCTCCGTCGTCGGGCTGGTCGAGGTGCTCAAAAATTATCCGTTCTTCAAGGCGCTGTTCTACGAGACGATCCGCTGGATCGAGCAATACAAGCCGCGCGCGGTGTGCTTCGTGGATTATCCGGGACTCAACCTCCGCCTTGCCAAGGAGCTGTTCAAGCGCGGGCTGTCCATGAAAGGCGGCGGGGCGATCAAGCTTCTCTACTACATTTCCCCGCAGATCTGGGCGTGGAAGAGCGGACGTCGGTTCACGATGGCGAAGCGCCTCGACGCGCTAGCGGTGATCTTCCCGTTCGAGGTGGATTGCTACAAGGACACGTCACTGCCTGTCGAGTTTGTGGGGCACCCGTTTCTCGCCGAAGGGCACGAGCCGCCGGTGCGCTACGACCCCAACGGGCCGATTCTCCTCCTGCCCGGCAGCCGCAAGCAGGCGGTCGGGCGGATTTTCCCGCTGCTGCTCGCCGGTTATGCCGCCTACGGCAAACGCGACGCCGTGGTGCTTTATCCGAGCGATGATATTCTCGAAGTTCTGAAGGCGGCGAATCCGCCGGCCAACGTGCGTCTGCTGCCTACGGGCGTGCCGGTCGCAGCGTCGGCGGTGCTTACGTCGAGCGGCACGATGTCCATGCACTGCGCGCTGGCGGCGATCCCCGGAGCGGTCGTGTATCGGGCGAATCCGCTGACCTACCTGATGGGACGCCTGCTGGTGAAGATCGAGTATCTCGGTATCGCCAACCTGCTGCTCAAGGAGCCTATGTATCCCGAGTATATCCAAGGTGCGGCGACCCCGAAGGCGCTGGCGGCGGAGCTGACGGACTGCCTGGGTAACATCGACCGCCTCATCCGCACCCAGTCGCAGGCGGAGCGTCTGCGCGCCTCGCTGCGCCGTCCGGCCAACGGCACGGCGGCGGATTGGGTGACGCGTCACTTGAAATGAGTTCGGATTTTTAACGCGAAGGACGCGAAGCGAAGCAGGTTGGTTAGTCTTGGCGATCTTTGCGTCCACCCTTCGCGCCTTTGCGTTAAACGGCTCGACCGAGCGGCTTCACAACCGTCCGTTTGCCTGCGACTCGATCTGCTTCCAGATGGCATCGGATTTTTCGCCGATGATCTGGCGCGCGTGGGAAACATGCGCGGTGCGGGCGGCGAGGTTTTCCCCGGCGATTTTCGCGAGGTCGTCGAGGTTGTAGAGGAAGACGTTGTCCAGCTTGGCTACCGCCGCGTCGATGTCGCGGGGCAGGGCGAGGTCGATGAAGAAGAGCGGCTCGGCCCGGCGTTTCTTCATGGCGGCGGTCACGTCGGCGGTGGTGACGACCACATCGGGCGCGGAAGTGGAGCCGACCACGATGGAGTAGTCGCCGAGCTTCTCGGTGACGTGTTCCCAGGGAAGGGCGGTGCCGTTGAACGCGGTGGCGAGTTCCATCGCGTGGCCGAGCGTGCGGCTGGCGATGGTGAGCGAGGTGGCGCTACGGCTTTGGAAGGCCTTGGCGGTCTTCTCGCCGATGTCACCGGAGCCGAGCAGCAGGATGCGCGTTGAGGAGAGGTCGCCGAAAATCTTCAGAGCGAGATCGACCGCGACGTTGGCGATGCTGATCTGGCCCTCGTTGATGGCGGTGTGGCTGCGGACGTGCTTCGCGTATTGGAAAGTTTTCTGGAAAATGCGGTTAAGCACGGGGCCGGTGGTGCGGCGCGTCTGGGCCTCGGCGTAGGCGTCCTTCACTTGTCCGAGGATCTCGGTCTCGCCGAGCATCTGGGACTCGATGCCGCAGGCGACGGCGAGGAGGTGCTCGATGGCGGCGCGGCCGTGCGCCTGGCGGCAGATGGCGGCGAAGGCGTCGGGCGGGAGGCCTTGGAAAGCGCAGAAGGTTTCCTGCAGGCGGGCGACGGCGGCCGGGGACTCGGCCACGCCGTAGAACTCGACGCGGTTGCAGGTGTTGAGGACGGTTATTTCGCGCAGGCCGTGGAGCGTGCCGAGCGCGGCGTGAAACGACTCGATTTTGTCCGGGGTGAGCGCGAGGCGTTCGCGCATATCCATCGGCGCGGTTTGATGGCTCGCACCGATGAGGAAAAGGGTGGCGGAGTGATCGCTCATTTCACGGCGGCTGCGGGCGGCGAGGCGGGCAGGGGCTGGCGGCTGGAATTGATCGGCTTGAGTGAAAGCAGCGCGGCGGCGAAGAGCAGGATGCAGGTCCAGGCGAATTTCTTGGAGATGAGCATGGCCTTGAGCCGCAGGCCGAGCACGACGGCGTAGGCGGCCCACACGGCGAGGGTGGTAATGATCTTGGCGAGGTTGACCTTGTCCAAATCCTGCAGCCAGTAGACGGAGCCGACAGCGATGGAAGCCGTCAGGATTACCACGCCGGCGGTGAGCAGGCGGAGGTTGATGTGGTCGAGGTCGCGGATGGACGGGAGGAAGGCGAAAAGCCCGTGGAGGTGCTGCTTCTTGAGGCTGAACACCTGGAGCAGATACATGACCGCGGTGAGGGCGAGGAGGGCGAACACGCCGTAACTGAAGAGGGCGAGCGCGGCGTGAAATTCGATCCAGGGGTTGCCGCCGAACGCGCCGACTCGGCGGGTGGCGTCCCACGCAGGGATGGCGAGCGAGACGGACGTGAGCACGGCCGACAGCAGCGAGGTGAAATAGCCGAGGAGGCTCAGGCGGAAGGTGACGCCGATGACGAGGTAGAGCGCGATGGCCGACCACGCGGTGAACTGGAAAATCTCAAACGTGTTGCCGAGCGGGCAGCCTTTGACGGCGACGCCGCGCTGGTAGAGGCCGAAGGTTTGAATGACGAAGCCGACCGCGACGATGGTGTAGGTGAGCGCGAGGGACTGGCGGCGCGAACGGAGCAGGGCGATCGTGCCCAGCACGAAGCCCGCGAGGTAAAACGCGGTGGCAAACCAGAGCCAGTTGCGATCGGTGAATTCGGGCATGAGCAGACGGTGGAAGGGGCACCATGCGGGACGAGACCGAGGGGCGCAAGTCGGCGGTGAACGAGGGGATTTATGCCTGAGCGTTACCTTTCTTCCTCTGGTGGACGTTCGACTTGAGCCTTCGCGCGCTTCGACGCGCGCGCCACCGGAGGCCGATCCAAACTAATTTCCGGAATCGGGGAGCCACTCCGCATAATTCCGGTCTGCCCGCGTAATGCCCATGCCACCAGAGAAGCCCATTGCAGAATCCGCCCCGGTGCGCCGCATCGCATTTGTGGGCAGTTATGTGCCCCGCAAGTGCGGCATCGGCACGTTCACCCACGATCTTTGCGAAGCGGTGTCCGGTGCGGCCCCGGCGGCCTGTTGTTTCGTCGGCGCGGTGAACGACCGGACGGAGGGCTATGCGTATCCCGCGCGCGTGAGTTTTGAGTTGCAGGAAAAGGACATCGATTCCTACCGCCGGGCGGCGGATTTCTTGAATTTCAACAACGCCGACGTGCTGTGCGTGCAACACGAATTCGGAATCTTCGGCGGGCCGGCCGGCAGCCACCTGCTCGCCTTGCTCAAGGACGTGCGCATGCCGGTCGTCACGACCTTGCACTCGGTTTTGCGCGAACCCGATCCCATGCAGCGAAAGGTCATGATGGAGCTGGTGAAGTGCAGTGATCGCCTCGTGGTCATGGCCCGCAAGGGAGCGGAAATCTTGCGCGATACCTACGGCGTGCCCGAGGAAAAAATCACCGTCATTCCCCACGGCATTCCCGACCTGCCGTTCGTCGATTCCAGCGTCTTCAAGGCGCAATTCGATGTGGAGGGGCGCCAGGTTTTGCTCACCTTTGGCCTGATCGGACCGAGCAAGGGCATCGAACATGTCATCGAGGCGCTCCCGGAAATCGTGAAGCAACACCCGGACGTGGTGTATCTGATTCTTGGAGCCACGCATCCGCGCCTGGTTGCCCGCGAGGGCGAACGCTACCGCCTCAAGTTGGAGCGGCTGGCGGACGACCTCGGGGTCAAGGACAACGTCATCTTTTACAACCGCTATGTTTCGCTGGATAACCTCAAGGAGTTCATCGGCGCGACCGACATTTATCTTACGCCCTATCTCGGCGAGGCGCAGATCACCTCCGGCACGCTCGCCTACGTCTTTGGCGCGGGCAAAGCCGTCGTCTCCACGCCCTACTGGCACGCGCAGGAATTGCTGGCCGACGGGCACGGCATCCTTGTGCCGTTCCGCGACCCGGCCGCCATCGCCCGCGCCGTGTGCGCTCTGCTGGACGATCCGGCCCGCATGGCGCAAATCCGGCGCGACGCCTACGCGCTCGGCCGCGAGATGATCTGGCCGGAGGTGGCGAAGCGCTACCTGGAGGTTTTCCATGAGATCTATGCGGCCCGCAAAAAGACGACGCCCCGCCTCGCGCCGTCCAGACTCGGTCCCACCAGCCGGCACTACGAACTGCCGCCGCTTCGGTTGGACCACCTCCTGCGCATGACTGACGACACCGGCCTCCTGCAGCACGCGATTTTCAACGTGCCGAATTTCCACGAAGGCTATTGCACCGACGACAACGCCCGCGCCTTCATCCTGTGCGTCCTGCTGGATGAGATCGGCGGCCAACCCGCCACGGAAAAACTGGACAAACCCGCCACGCGCTACCTGGCGTTCCTCGCCGCGGCCTTCGACCCGGCCACCGGGCGCTTCCGCAATTTCATGAGTCACCGGCGGGACTGGAGGAATGAGCCTGGCAGCGAGGATTGCCACGGACGCGCACTCTGGGCGGCGGGCATGGGCGCCGGACACTCCCGTCCCGAAGGTCACGGGCGGCTCTCCGTGCGGCTTTTCAAAGGCGGCTTGGCCGCGGTGGCCGGCTTCTCCTCGCCGCGCGCGTGGGCCTTCGCCCTGCTCGGTATCCATGAATACCTGCACACCTTCCCATCCGATGAGGCGGCCCTGGCCATGCGCAGGCTGCTCATCGGCAAACTCGTGCGGTTGTGGAAAGCCTGCGCGACCGACGACTGGCCGTGGTTTGAGCCTATCGTCACCTACGACAATGCCCGCCTCGCCCAGGCCCTGATTCTCGGCGGCCGGTTCCAGCCCGACCCGGAGGCGTTCGCCATCGGCATCAAGTCGCTGCGCTGGCTGGCCGCCCTGCAGAAAACTCCAGCCGGCCATTTCCGCCCCGTCGGCAGCAACGGCTTCTACCCGCGCGGGGGCACCCGCGCGGATTTCGATCAACAGCCGGTGGAGGCGCAGGCCATGGTGTCGGCCTCGCTCGAAGCCTTCCGCGCCACCCGGGACCCGGTGTGGCTGCGCGAGGCCAAGCGCGCTTTCGAGTGGTTCCTCGGCCGCAACGACCTCGGCCTGCCGCTCTACGATTTCAGCATCGGTGGCTGTTACGACGGTCTGCAGGCGGAGGCCATCAATGAAAACCAGGGCGCGGAGTCATCCCTGGCCTTCCTCCTCTCTCTCGCCGAGATGAACCAGATCGACCCGCCAACCCCCCACGTCCCATGAACTCCATCCATCTTCGCCGTCACCCGATCAACCTCCTGCCCGAGAGTGCGCGTGTCATCATCCGGCCCTTCATTCCCGCCAATCCCCAGCGCATCACCAACATCATCGGGCGCGCCCTCGCCTTGAGCGAGGAGGCCGCCGTGCAGGAGCTGGACACCATGAGACGGCAGTTCGAATCCCGGCACTCCGACATCGAGCCGATCCTGCTCGCCCACTACAAGAAGGTGATCCCCTCCGTCATCACCTCGCATCCGCTCTCCCTCGCGCGCCAGCTCCTCATCGGCGCGCTCTTCTCCGGGGAATACTCGCTGGAGTCCGCCGCCCTGTTCAACCCCTCCATCGTGCCGCACCCCGACCAGAGCGACGTGCCTGCGGGCGGCCTGCGCTTCGTCATGAGCCTGCGCGCCACCGGCGAGGGCCACATCTCCTCCATTGAGTTTCGCTCCGGACTCATCGCCCCTGATGGAGGCGTCACCTTGGACCCGGTTTCCCGCTTCGTCACCGTGCCGGAAATCGCCCCCAACCCCAGCTACCGCAAGCAACGCTTCATCATCAAACTCCAGGAAATGGGCTGCACCGACCGTCATACCGCCGCGGTGATGGACCCGCTGCCCGACAACTTCACGCGCACCGAGCTGGAGCAAAGCGTCGGCAACGTCCGCAACGCCGCGACGACCGACACCCTCAACTTCAAGCGCACGCTCGACTGCATCCAGTGGCTGGCCGACTCCAACTACGAACTGCAGTTCCCGTCCAAGCTCACGATGAGCGAGCGCATCATCTTCCCGGTCTCGGCCAACGAGAGCAACGGCATCGAGGACGCCCGCTTCGTCCGCTTTACCGAAGAGGACGGCACCGTGATGTATTGCGCCACCTACACCGCCTACAACGGTCGCGCGATCCTGCCCCAGTTCATCGAGACGCCCGACTTTCTCAATTTCCGCGTGCTCACCCTCAACGGCCCCGCCGTCCAAAACAAAGGCATGGCCCTCTTCCCGCGCCGCATCGGCGGCCGCTACGTGATGCTGTCGCGGCAGGACGACGAAAACCTCCTCATCATGTTCTCGGACAACCATCATTTCTGGAGCGACCCGCAGTTGCTGATGGCTCCCGCCGAGATGTGGGAAGCGGTCAAAATCGGCAACTGCGGTTCGCCGATCGAAACCGAGGCCGGCTGGCTCGTGATCACCCATGGAGTCGGCCCCATGCGCAAATACTGCATTGGCGCCGCTCTCCTCGACTTGAACGACCCGACCCGGGTTCTCGGCCGTCTCCGCAGGCCCCTGCTCGTCTCGGAAGGCGAGGAACGCGAAGGCTACGTGCCCAACGTCGTTTACAGCTGCGGCGGCCTGCTCCACGGCCGCGACATCATCCTTCCCTACGCGTTGAACGACAAGGTCACCACCATCGTCAGCATCCCGCTGGACGAACTTCTCGCTGAACTTCGATCATAGATCCCCGACGGCGGGGAGGAAGGGGCGCCCTGCGCGGCAGGGCCGGGCGGGTAAGGGCAAGTCGAGGCTGAACGGTGCCGAATCGTTCTCTTTCTCGTAATCGTTCTCGTTCTCCGGCTTGGGATGGACCGGCTGGTCTTTGGAATTCGCTTCCTGCCGAACGAGGAAGAGAACGAGAACGAGAACGATTTTCGGAGGTGGAGGCGCGGCCTTACTGCCGCCGGTTCCACGCGACCAAGTCGGCGTAGCGCACGCCGTGGCCGCCGAAGATGTCGAGGGCGCTGCCTACGGTGAGGTCGAGTTTTCCAGCGCTCGCCTGCTCGACCTTGAGCACATCGTCCATCGTGGCGACGCCGCCGGCGTAGGTCATCGGGCATTTGCCCCACGCACCCAGCAACGCGACCAACTCGGCGTCGATGCCGCCGCACAGGCCTTCGACATCGGCCGCGTGGATGAGGAACTCCGCGCAATTCCCCGCCAGCCGGTCGAGCGTCTGCGGGGTCACGTGCAGGTCGGTCAGCGTCTGCCAGCGGTTCATCGCCACGGTCCAGCCGGTCGCGGTGCGGCGGCAGCTCAGGTCGAGCACGAGGCGGTCGGCGCCGACGCGGCGTTTCAACGCGTCGAGACGTTCGTCCAAAAAGTGTCCGGCGGAGTCAAAGAGCCACGACGTCACGATGACATGGCTGGCGCCGTGGTTGAGCCAGGTCTCGGCGTTGTCGGCGGTGATGCCGCCGCCGATGTGGAGGCCGCCTGGGAAGGCTGCCAGCGCCTCGCGCGCCGCGTCGTCGTTGCCCTGGCCCAGCTTGATGACGTGTCCGCCGGTGAGGCCGTCGGCGCGGTAGCGGGCGGCGAAGGCGGCCGCGCTCTCGTCGCTCACGAAGTTCTCGCGCAGACCGGTGCCATCATCGCGCAGACTGCCGCCGACGATCTGCTTCACTTTGCCGTCGTGGAGGTCGATGCAGGGGCGGAACTTGGTCGTCATAGAAGAGAATCCGCAACGTAGGTCCGCCGCCGCGTTAGGCAATGCAGCTTTAAGCCGGACTTAACCACTTATCTTCACTATGACCACTTATCCTATCCGCAATCAGTGATAATGAGTGCCTATGAGTGGTTCAAAACTAGCTACTCGTTGGCTTGAACCGCACGGTCGCCGCGCTAAGTTACACCCATGAGCAAAGCCGAAATCATTGCCGAACTGCCGAAACTCACGGCGGAAGATCAGCGGCGACATCCTCGCCCAGCTTTGGCGGATGGAGGAGACCTCCGGCCCCACTCATCGCGAGAAACAGCTTCTTGAAGAAGCCCAAGCCGCTTACGACGCCAACCCTGCCGCTGGTGCGCCTTGGTCCGAAGTCGAAGCCCGCCTGCGTCGCCGCGCATGAAGTGGTTGCTGTTTGTCCGTCCGGAAGAGGAACAAGACATCTCGGTGAGAGATTTTTGAAGGAAGCGCCTAGCCGCCTGCGGCGGTCTTGACCTTTTTATGGAGGGTGACCGAGGCCGGGCCGGTGGTTTTGTCGGTTTCGTCCTGAAGACGCGCCAGAACCTTGGTCTTCTCCGGCAGCGCCTCGAAGGTTTTCAGATCCTTCGTGACGTCGTTTCCGGACGCCGCCCCGGCTTTGCCTCTTCGTGTTGGGTGTGGTTTCATCAATCGACCAGACCCGCGAAAGCGGGAACGGTGCGTGGCTATGCTACGCTGAACCACCACGAACCGGCTGGCCCACGAAACACACGAAATGACACGAAAAGAAAACCTGCTGGGTTCAGGGCAACTCCTCCTCTCTCCGATTTCGTGTGTTTCGTGGGCAAAACTCCGCCCGCCGTCTTCCGGTCT
>FSTE01000245.1_pt1 | contig 9708 bp, 9 predicted proteins | sample 1637071 | NCBI WGS metagenome assembly FSTE01 (sample SAMEA3914818, study PRJEB12502) | metagenome | biome: forest; material: soil | place: Canada | collected 2010-06-26 | depth 0.1 m
ACGTCGCGCTCTAAGCGCGCTTGGTTCGTTCGCACGCCAGCCAGTCACTCGTTCGCTTACCAGCGGCCCGGGCCCAAAGCCCGGGCCGCTTTTGCGTTTTATTCCCTTGGGTCTAATACCCCGAAGCTTGCTTCGGCTTGAATGGATGGGTGGCGACCTCTGTGTAGTCCGTGCCGAAGCGGTCTACGCGGAGGTGAACCTCCAATTGCCTCGGGGCTTGCTCCGAGGATCTTTACGTGGGACGGGGATGGAGTAGAGGGGGGAGCGACCTGGGATCGGAACGGTTCCCGTCCACCTCTTTCCTCCTGCTTTGAACATCAATGCAAAACGGCCCGGACCGCAGGCAAGCGGTCCGGGCCGTTCGGCAGAAGAGTCGGTGTTTCCCACTCAGCTTTTCACGGTCATGTTGTTCTCGACCGACTGCACGCCGCGGACTCCCTCGGCGAGTTTCGTGACGAGCGACTTCTCGGCATCTGAGGCGGCTTCGCCGGTGATGACGACCACGCCGGCGATGGTGGTCACCTTGGTTTTGAGCGCACTGGTCGCTTTATGCGCGAGGAGCGCGTATTTCACCTGGCTGGTGATGGAGGCGTCGTCGATTTTATCGCTTAACGTCGAGCCGGGAGCGGGCGGCACCTCCTTCACGACAATGTCGTTTTTGACCGATTTCACCCCGTCGATCTCCTTGGCATAAAGGCCGGTGAGTTCCTTCTGCGCGGGATTGTCGGCGGTGCCGGTGAGTGTGACGGCGCCGTCTTTAACCGCGACCGTGGTATCGGTGGCGCTGACGTTGGCCTTCACAAGCAGCCGGCTGCGGATCTTGAAGGCAAGCCACGCATCCGAGTGCTCGGGATAGGTTCCCTTGATGGTGATCTTGTTTTTCACGTCCGTGACGCCGGGCAGGTTTTTCACGGTGTCCTCGGCGAGGGCCTTGTCGTCCTCGTCTTGCACGGTGCCGGTGAGGGTGACGACGCCGTCGTCCGCCTTCACCTTGACGTGATCCTCAAGGACAGTGCGGTAGTTGTAGGACGCCTTCGCGGCATCTTCGATCTTGCGGTCAGTGTCGGACGAGGCGAATGCCAGGATCGGACTGGCGGCAAGAATCAGCAGGATGGATATGTGTTGGGTTTTCATAGCGATCATGGGACTGGGGTTGAACATACACGGCAAAGAGGTTCGCCGCGCTTATGCAATACACTACACACCGACCCCCTTTCGCTGCTTTGGTTCGACAAGTTGAAAGGGTTGCGCCGCTGTTTGTGGTCGAGCCGAAGGATCGGAAACGGTCTTTCAGGAGAGAGTAAATTCAGGTTGTTTCAGGAGTCGATTTAGGGTGTGTCCGGGAAAGAAACCGGGCCGGCGTGAGGAAGAAAGGGCTGCTCGGCCAAGGCGACCGAGGCGGAGGCGGACCCAGTGCCCTTTCTTCCTTCACTCGTAGGAGCCAGCGATGGGCTGATTTCTTTCCAGGCACACCTTGGGGCGATCTATTTAAAAGCTCAGGGCTAAGCTGGCTCCCGCAATTAAGTGATTATAATTATGTGCAGGTGACGGCGCGAAGGCCTCCTCCGCGCCGGACGATTTCCAGAAAGTCGTCGGGCGTGGATTCTGGGCCGAACTCGGGGGCGCATTCGGCGAGGAGCTTGCGGAGGTTTTCGCGGGCGCGGGCGATGCGGCTTTTCACGGTGCCGACGTTGATGCGCAGCGTGCGGGCGATCTCGCCGTAGGAAAGATTGAGGACGTTGCGCATGTTGAGGATCTCGCGGTGGCCAGCCTCGAGTTTATCCATGCACAACGAGATGAGGGTGATGAACTCGTTGGTGGTGGTGCCACGCGCAGGATCGTCCTCTCCCGCCGCAATGAAATCAGAGAACGTCGCGGTGGAATCATTGGAGGGCGAGTGATCGAGCGACAGGGAATCCTGCCGGCGACGGCGGAAAAAATACCAGTAGCGGTTGCGCGAAAGATTCATCGCGATGCGGTAAAGCCAGGTGGACAAGGAGGAGTCACCGCGGAAGTTGACGAGGCCGCGGTGGGCGCGGATGAAGGCGTCCTGAACGATCTCCTCGGCATCAGCGGCGTTGCGGAGGAGGTTGAGGGAGAGACTGAAAAGCCGGTTGTGATAGCGATTCATTATTTCGACGAAGGCGGATTCGTCGCCAGTGTTGAAACGGGTGACGAGCGTGGCGTCATAGGCAGCCTCGGCTGCGGATTCTGCCTTGGCCGGCGTGATCGGGCGAGTGGATGTGGGGCAAGGTGCCTTTTGAACGGTTTTCATGGGTTACGTCATGTATCTTAAACAAATACAGAGACTCAAAAAATCCGGCTTATTGTGTTCTCCATGAGGGGGAATCTACCACTGCGGACATGGGGGATTCTCCGCCAACGTGATACTTTCAGGCGGGATTCGATGCCGCTCCTACACACCCGGCCGGACCAATGCGAATTCCGAGGAGTGGGTTCCCCGTGACAGAATAAAAAAAATCCGCGGATTCCCCCCAGAAGAAGGAGGAAGCGCGATCAGGCGATATTTTCGCTCTTCACCCACTGAATCGCACGATACACGAGGTCGGCGCCTTTTTCGATGTGAAGTTTGAACTTCAGATGCTCGCGGTAGCTATCGATAGTCTTGACGCTCAGGTTGAGTTTGGCGGCGATCTGGCGGGTGCCGAATCCATTGCCGATAAGCTGGAAGACTTCCATCTCACGGTCGCTCAACGTGTCGATGGTGAACACCACTTCGTCCTTACGATTCCGCACGAGACGATGAAGCATCTCCTCCTTCATCTTCTCACTGAGATAAAGTTCACCTCCGAGAATGCGACGGATGGCCATGCGGATTTTGTCGCTGACCTCCTGCTTCATCACATAACCCTTCGCTCCGGCGCGAAGGGCGCGCTCTGCGTAAAGACTCTCGTCATGCATCGACATGATGAGAACGGGGAGGTCGGGAAGGCTGGCCTTAAGATTTTTGGTCAGTTCGATGCCGCTGATGGTCTTGAGCGAGATATCCACCACCACGAGATCGGCCTTTGCTTTTTGCAGCAGCTCAAAGGCCCTCGGCGCGCTGTCCGCCTCTCCGCACACCTCAAGATCGGGTTCCTGATTGATGAGGACAGCCACTCCTTGGCGCGTGATAGGATGGTCATCGACCAGAAAGATCCGGCGTTTGGCCGTAACAGGAGCGGGCGGCGAGACCGGCTGGGCGGCGGTGATCAGGGATGATTTCATTTGGAAATGAAGAAGGGGAAGACGCACTCGACCCGCGTTCCGCCCTGGGGTTGCGATTCAATGGAAAGATTTCCTCCAATCATCGTGGCCCGGTAGTGCATGAGGCGCAGACCGACGCCGGAACCCGGAGGCTTTTGCCGGGGGTCGAAGCCCTGTCCGTTGTCCTCGATGGCGAGGCGACGTCCCTCGGCGCTGGAGTCGAGCACCACCTCGATACGCCGGGCCTTGCCGTGATGCGTGGCGTTATGCAGCGCCTCCTGGGTGATGCGGTAAAGATGGAGCGCGCTGTCGTGCTCGCATTCGAAAGGTTCGTCGGCGGCGCGGAAATGGCACTCTATGCCATGCGCAAGCTCCACCTGATATGCGAGATGTTCGAGCGCCGCGTGCAGGCCGGACTGGTCAAGTTGCACCGGGCACAGCCCGCGGGCCAACGCCCGGGTCTGGGCGGTCGCCTCGTTGATCAGGCGGGCGATTTCATCGGCTTGTTTCATTTCTGGCATATCCCGGGATTTCAACCGGTCGCGCAGCGCCACCGCCATGCAGGCAATGCCCGTGAGGTGTTGCCCGAGCCCGTCGTGCAGGTCGGCGCCGATGCGCAGCTGCTCCTCATCGCTGATCAGAAGAAGTTTTTTCTCAAGCCAGCGGCGGTCGGTGATGTCGATCGAGAAACCCACCGCATCGCGGCCATGCGTCGCGGCGTGGTGGAAGAACGTGTCGAACGCATGCTCGCGACCTTCGTGGGCGACCGGCAGGATGAAATTGGCGGCGCCCGTATTGAAGGTTTTCGCGATCTCGGCCGACGCGGCCGTGGAGAAGTCGGCAAGCGAACGCCCCATGAGCTGGTCGCCGTTGAGACCCACGCCGGCCAGACCGCTTCCGCGAGCCTCCAGAATGGTGCCATCCTCGTCCACGCTCCAGGCGATCACGGGAAGGCTCTTGAGGATGCCGTTCAGCAACCCGGTGGTCTTGATGAGCATCTCCTCTGCCTTGATGCGCTCGGTGATTTCGATGGCGGCGAAGCCTTGCAGGCGGCCGCCATGCTCCATGTCCATCGGAAAGGAACTCAGCAGCCAGTAATGTTCGCCATTGGTGAACGACCGCGGGTCAAGCGAAGGAAACGGATCCCAGAGCGAACTTTCCGGGACATTTTCGAAATGCTCCCGGAAGCGCTCGTTTTTAAACACGTGGCGCCCCTCCCCGTCGCGAATGCAAACCGCGCAAGGCACATTGCGCATGAACAGCTCAAGCTGGTGCCGGCTTTTTTTAACCGAGGCCAGCATCACCGCGTGACGGAGCGAGTAACGGATCGCGCGTTCGAGCTGCGCGACGTCGAGCCCCCCTTTGCGGAGATAATCCGAGGCGCCCGCGCTGAGCGCCTCGCGGTTCACCTCGGGACTATCGTGTCCGGTGAGAAGGATGATCGGTTGCTCGCAGCCCATGAGAAGCGCCTCGCGGAGAAGATCGAGGCCGGTGCCAATGCCCAAGTTGTAGTCAAACAAAGCGACGTCATGCCGCCGTGCGGCGACCGCTTGCAAGCCCTCATCATAGGTGGCGCACCAGATAAGCTCATAGTTGGCGAAGACCGCCTTCTTCATGATATGGACGAGATAGATGTAGTCGTCCTCATGGTCTTCAACCACCAGCACGCGGATCGTTTTCAATTTTTCGGACGTCGCATGAACGCCGGACGGTGATATGTGAGGGATCACAGGCATTGTGTGTGTTGAGGTTGGAAACGGGTCCCGAGGAGGATACGGTGATTTCACACCGGACGCCATCAGGCATTTTACCGAATCGAGGCATCTGCGCCCCAAGGAAAGGGGAATCCATAACCCGGGCCGCGTTTCCCTTTGGCGGGGCCGAGCGTGAACTTGGAGCGTCGTTTCCTTACCTTCTTTTTACCTCGGCCCCACCCTTGGTTGGGGCCGCAGCCTGATGCCGCCGCACGTTGCACTTCGGCTACGATTGGATTTGCACCACCTCATTCCACGATGCTTTGCCCGCTCTTTCCCATCATTTTATTTTCCATGAAATCGCACGATTCACACGCCGGTAAGATCCTTCTGCACGGTGCGGATGCGGGTGAAATTAATAACTCCATGATCGAACGCCGCGCACACGAACTCGCGATCATCGAGGGGCGTTCCACCGTTTCCCCCTCTGATCGTCGCCTCGCCCGCCAGGAACTGCAGGGCCGCGAGCTGCCCCGCACCATGTCGGACGACAGCGCCTCCATTGCGCTTTCACTCACCCGCGATCCCAGCGAACCCGCTTCCGTCCCCGGTCATCAAACCCCGATCTCCGATGAAGGGGACGACCAAGACATGGTCGAACGCCTCGCCCTCGAGGGTGTCGAAGAAGCCCAGCACGACCAGATGCTCGCCGCCCGCCGTCGGAAAACCTTTTGAATTCCCGTTGCCATGCATGCCCTTGCCCCGTCATCTCCGCTCGTATTCGCGTTTTCATCCCCTGCGTCGTCTTTGGATTCCGACACCCGCTTGGCGGCGCGCTATCGGCAGGGTGATTCCACCGCCCTCCTTGCCCTGATCCGCAGGCATCACCGGTCGATTTTTCGCCTGGCCCACGGTCTCATCCGGAACGAGGTTGCCGCGGAAAAAATTACCCAGCAGGTTTTCTCCCGCGCCCGGCGCCAGCTCACCGGCGACCGATGTCCGCCTTCTGTGACCGTGTGGCTTTATTACGCCAGTCTGAGGTTCGCGCGCCTGTATCATTGGAAATCCATCCACGACGCGGCCCGCCGCCGAATGATCGTGATCTCCGCCGAAAATCAACTCGGGCTCGATCTGAGGATTTTCGCGCAGGTGATCGTCTGCTGTCAGGACAAGATCGAGACGCGCGATTGCGAGCTGCTTGCCCTGCGGCATGTGCTGGGCCTGCCCCTCGCCAGCATCGCTCAACTGCTGCACATTCATCCCCGCGAGGTTTCAAACCGTCTTGGCTGGGCTCGCGGGCATGTTTGCGAACTGGGCCGTCAGCTTTCCCCAAAGGCGGTTCCTGAATGTGCCTAAAAGACGTTCATTCGACCCAGCCAGGAAATCCTCGGGGCATCCGTGATGGATGGCCATCGGACTTGCGGACGGTTCACGAGCGGCATGGCTGTCATTATCCACACCCAAAAACGCAATATCCGCGGTTTCTTCTGCTCCATTCATGAAAGCGCTCTCGAACCCGGCGATTCCCTTTGTCTTCGATATCAACAATCCGAGCCCCGTGCTGCTCGTCGATGATGATGATGATGCCATCCTGCTGATCCAGCTGCTGCTTAAGCGCGCCAACGTCACCAGCCCATTCGACATCGCGACCAATGGCGAGCAAGCCATCGCGTATTTCCAGTCCCGACTGCAAAATCCATCCGAACCGCGGCCGTTCATGGTTTTCCTCGATCTCAGGCTCCCGGGGCGGAACGGCTTCGAGGTGCTGAAATGGATACGCTCCCAGCCCGAACTCAACGATTTGCCGATCGTGATCATGAGTTCCTCCAACCGGTTGATCGACATCGACACCGCGCGCCGGCTCGGTGCTGATTTTTTTTGTGAAAAATACCCCGCGCTGGACAGCTTGATCGCGCTTTTTGCGGGAAAGCCCTTTCCGCCTCCGGTGCCCACGCTCGACTTTGGTTGAACGAATTTTCGGTTTCCATCCCCGGACAGTTTCCCTCCCGTCAAACACGGCGGGCGCATCCGGCTAGACAAGCCAGGTTTCCATGACCCGGCGGGCCACATCGATAAACTGGGCGCCCGAGGCCGGCTTGAGGATGTATTCCGTGGCTCCGAGTTGCTCGGCACGCTGGCGGTCTTCCAAGCGGCCGGAGGAGGAAAAAACCACCACCGGAAGATCTTTGAACCGAGGTTGCCCCCTCAGCCATTCCAGCACCTCGAAACCAGAACGGACCGGCAGGTTCAGGTCGAGCAGCACGAAGACGGGCAGCGGGTGAAGCCCGCGATCCGCATAAGACTCATGACCCGCGAGGTAGAAAATCGCCTGCTCACCGTTCTCGACCACGTGAAAACGGTCATGCATGCCCAATTTATCAAAGGCGTTCCGCATGAAAAACACGTCGTCTTCCTCGTCCTCGACGTAGAGCACCGCTTGGGGGTTCATGGCTTGAAATCGGCGGCTTTGAGCTCAATCCAGAATCGACTGCCTTTGCCGGGTTCCGACTCGACCCCCACGGCGCCCTTCATGCGCCCGACCACTTTTTTCACAAGGGCCAGGCCGATGCCCGTGCCTTCGTAGTCCTTGCTGAGGCGTTGGAACATGACGAACACGCGGGAGTGCATCTCCTGCGGGATGCCGATGCCGTTGTCCTCGCACCAAAATCGCACCATGTCGCCGCGGCGCTCGCCCGCTATGCGCACGACAGGCACCTTGCCGGGCGCCATGAACTTCACCGCGTTGCCGAGCAGGTTGGAAAAACACTGGGTCAGTCCGGCCTCGTTTGCCAGAACCGGCGGCAGATCGTCGGTGATCTCGACATGCGCCATGGGGGGTTGAAAAATCGGGTAGGAGCCCACCATGCCGCGCAGGAGCAACCCCGCGTCGACGGGTTCCAGCGGCATCTCATGGCGCACGACCTTGCTGTAACTGAGCGCATCGGTGATGAGACGGTCCATGCGGCGCGTCGCCGTGGTGATGCGTTTGATGTATTCGTGTCCTTGGTCGTTGAGCGACGTCTTGCACTCGTCGGCCAGCAGCCCGGCGAAGCCATGCATCGCCCGCAACGGCGCACGCAGGTCATGGGTGATCGTGTAGGAAAAATGTTCCAGTTCGTTGACCAGTTCCTGCAGCTCGGCGGTCCGCTCCTTGACGAGGCTTTCGAGATCGAAGTTGGCGCGTTGCAGTTCGACCTGCATCCGCCGGAAATCCATCAGCAACGAGCATTGAGCCGACATCCACTCGACGATCTTGAACTGTTCCTTCGTCCACTCGTGCTCGTGATTCGAATAAACCTGAACGACGCCGGCCGGGCTTCCTGCGAGGCGCAACGGCGTGGCCATCACCGAACGAAAAATGCTGCGGGACGTTTGCATGTCCTCCAAATCCGGACGGAGCCGCAGGTCCGGCACATATGCCGTGCGATCCTGCCCCATCACCAATGCCGCGAACGACCGGTCAAACGCCCACCGCCGCGTCGACAGGCCGGCCAAACCGGCTTGCGCCAGCACCACGAGGCCGTCGCCTTCCTTTTCCAACACGACGACCGCGGCGGCCGCCTCACCCAGAAGGGCCATCAACAGGTGGCATACGCGCTCAGGAAGGCCGCGCGATTCATCGGACCGGAGGGATTCGAGCAACGTCTGCTGGATCGCCTTGCGCCTGATGGATTCGACGTGGGCATCGCGCAGTTCCTCGGCTTGCGCCTGCAGTTTTTCCGCCTGCTGCTGCATTTCCTCGTTTTGCTGGGCGAGTTCCGCCGCCTGGCTTTGCAGCTCTTCGTTCTGCCGGATGACCTCCTCCTCGCGGGATATAAGCTCCTGGTTGGATTCTTCCAGTTGCATTTTTTTCATCCGCAACCTGGTCATCAAATCGATCACCACATGCACGGCCAGGCCGATCACGGCCATGTTGAGCATCTGCATCCCCCAAATCGTGAAGGGCGCTTCGCTGACCCACCGGGGAGGGCTGACAAACGCCACGTAGCCGGCCATGAGCGCATAGGTTCCCATCAGGCTCCACAACAGGCGCCGTTCGGGATACCACAGGCAGACCAGCAGGGGCAGGCCGTAGCCAATGCTCGCAAGGCTGTTCGCAAACAGCCCCAGGCGCAACCAGGCCATCACACCCGTGCACACGACATAGAGCGCGACGGTGAACGCCGGCATCGGCTTGCGCTGCAGTTTGGCTAGGAATTCGGAGGGCATTGCGCTTACGACCGGCTTTTGCGGTAAATGGAGGGGGCCAGGCGCGTGAGCGGCAGCGAGGCGGGAGGCTTCTCGGCCTTGCCGGTGACGAGAACGCCTCCGGGAACGAGTTGCCCGCACAGGCGCGTCCACGCATCGACGCCGTGCTTTTCGTTAAAATAGATGGCGACGTTGCGAAACAAGATCAGATCGCACGCTCCGCCGGCATCGAAGGCAAACAGGTCCTGAACGCGCCAGTGCATCCTTTGGGTAAGTTCCGGAAGCACTGACCACCGCGCGCCCGCCGGCCGGAAAAACCGTTCGAACCGGTTCGGTTCCACACCGGCCATATCATCGGCATTGAAAAGCCCCTCCCCTGCACGCCTGATCGCGTCGGCCCGGCAATCCACGCCCAGCAGCTCGGATTGTCCCAGCACCCCCGCCTCGGCCAGCAGCATCGCCACGGAATAAAGCTCCTGTCCTCCCGAAACGCCTGCGCTGCACACCCTCAGGCCGTTGCGAGTCCGCAGCAGTTCCGGCAGTGCCGACTCTTCGAGGTAATCGAACACCGCCCGGTCACGGAAGAATTCGCTCACCCCGATCAACACCGCATTCAGTG
>FSTE01000116.1_pt1 | contig 9683 bp, 10 predicted proteins | sample 1637071 | NCBI WGS metagenome assembly FSTE01 (sample SAMEA3914818, study PRJEB12502) | metagenome | biome: forest; material: soil | place: Canada | collected 2010-06-26 | depth 0.1 m
CTACAAGGGCCTCGATCTCACGCAGAATTTCTGACCGTGGTTGCCGCTATTCCAACACCCCGCGCGTCGCTTCCTGAAAAACTTCTCCGCTCGAAGGCGTGCGTCTACGTCCTGATCATCCTGCCCGGTCTGTGGCCCGTCGTGCCGCTGCTCCGCCACGACCCCACCGTCGGCGCCGACCCGCTCAAATACATCCTGCATCACCTTGGCTTCGTCGCGTGCGTGCTGCTCGCCGCCGTGCTCTCGTTCACGCCGCTGCGCGTGATCTTCCCCAAGTCGAAACTAGCCCTCGCGCTCAACCGCCACCGCCGTCTCGTCGGCGTGAGTGCCTTCGTCTACGCCGCGCTCCACCTCGCCACGCACCTCGTCTACGAAGGCGGCTTCGGCGTGCTCGCGAGCGACGTGAAGAAGCCGTTTCTACTCACCGGCCTGATCGCGTTCACCCTCCTGCTCGTGCTGGCGGTGACCAGCCTGAACCGACTCATCCGCGTCCTCGGCGCGAAGCATTGGAAGATGCTCCACCGCCTCGCCTACGTCGCCGCCGCGCTCGCCGCCTATCACCAGGCCGCCGCGCGAAAACTCTTCCCTATGCAGGTGCTGTGGATCTTCGTCCCGCTGGCGCTGCTGGAGATCGCGCGTATCGTGATCCGCCGGCGCGAAGTCACTGCAGAAAAAGCAGCGTGACCCCGTTCACTTCGTCACCGCTGCCAGAAACCACTCGATCGAGTAGGTCGTGAGCTGGCCGGACGGGCCGTAGAGATTGTAGTCGAACGCATGCGTCGCCCACGGGAGCGAGACGAAGGCGTTGCGCACGCCCAGCCCGTCGAGCTTGGCGTGCATGCGCTCGCTCTGCTTGTGCCACACGAGCGCGTCGTTGGCCCCATGCACCAGCAGCGTCGGCGGAGAGTCTTTCGTCGCGATCAGATAGGCCGATGCCGAGGTGTAAGCCGCCGGCGCCGTCTCGGGCGTGCCGCCGAGAAACTGGCGCAGGAGTTTCGTGGCGTTGAGGATGTCGTCCTCGCGCGAAAACTGCCACGCGAAGACCTGGTCCTGCGGACCGTAGAGCGAGATCACCCCGCGCACCGCCGGATCGGGCCGCCCATAGGCATACGCCGTCGCGAGCTGCCCGCCCGCCGAACGCCCCATCAGCACGAACCGCTGCGGATCAATGCCGAGCACGGCCGCCTGTTGTTTGAGAAACACGAGCGCCGCCCCGATGTCGTCGGCCTGCGCCGGCCAGATATTTTCAGGCGCCAACCGGTAGGAAATCGCCGCCACCGCGTAGCCGCACTGCGCCAGATAATGGTTCATCGCCGCAAGCTGAGTGCGGTCGCCGTTGTCCCACCCTCCACCGTGAACCATCACCACGCAGGGTGCGGGCGTTGTCCGTCCGGCGGCCGGATAAAAATCCATCGCCAAGGCTTCCTTCCCATCCGCACGCATAAAATCCAGCCCTCTCGTCTTCACCTCCTCCGGCATGATCTGCAGGAGAGTCGCGAAGGAAAACGGCTCGCGCTTCATCTCTACTTGGCCAAAGGCCCCCGCCAGTTGCCCGGACAGCTTGGGCGCCATGAAAGCCGCCTGCACCACGGGCCGGAGCAAAAACACGATGGCCAGAAAGCCCAGGATCAAGATCGGCAGCCCCAGCCGCCCTCCATGCGCCCACGCCAGCCAGATGAGCAGCAACGGCACCACGACCAGCAGATGGCCGAACTCCCCCGCGATAATGGAAACCTTCCACAAAAACAAAGTCGGCGCCTTGAAAACCGTGAGCAAAGCCGCCGCCGTCACCGACAGCGCCAAAAGAAAAAGAAACCAACGAATCATGGGGGTTATACGTTTATGGGCCGAAAAAGAGCGCAAGGCTGCAAAAGATTTCGTGTTTTCGCCGCTTTTTTCGGCCACTGGTTATTCCCGCCCATGCGCCGACTCGATCAACTCCTCGCCAACCTCGGCTACTGCTCCCGCCGCGAAGCCCGCGACTTCCTAAAAAAACACGCCGTCACCGTGAAAGGCCAAGCCGTCCGCGATCCATCCGACAAGGCCCACGCCGCCGACGTTCTCATCGACGGCGAACCGCTCGACCATCCCGATGGCCTGCTCCTGCTGCTCAACAAACCTCTCGGGCTCGTCTGCTCCCACGACGAACGCGAAGGCCCGCGCGTCTACGACCTGCTCCCCGAACGCTGGCGCGCCCGCAATCCGCAGGTCACCAGCATCGGTCGCCTCGACAAGGACACTTCCGGCCTGATCCTGCTCACCGACCAATCGGAGCTCGTCCACAAATACACCTCGCCCAAGCAAAAGGTTCCCAAGCTCTACCGCGCCACCACCGACCGCGATCTCTCGCCCGATCTCGTCCCGCTCTTCGCCGCCGGCACGCTCGTCCTCGACGGGGAGGACGCACCGTGCGCTCCCGCCGAACTCCGCATCCTCGACGACCGTCGCACCGCCAACCTCGTCCTCACCGAAGGCAAATACCATCAGGTGCGCCGCATGTTCGCCGCCACCGGCGCGACCGTGCTCACCTTGCACCGCTCGCAATTCGGCCGCCTCACCCTCGGCAATCTCGCGCCAGGCGAGTTCCAGTCCATTCGTGAAGATGAAATCTGACCGCGCCTACCTTTCGCTTTGCGCGTTGCTCCTGCTGGCCGCTCCGCTGGCCGCACAGGAAGCGCCTCCCTCGCCGCCGCCCGTCATCGAGCTGCCCTCGATGGTCGTCACCGCCACGCGCACGCCGCAGGCCGCGAACACGCTGCCCGTCACGGTGGACATCTTCACCGCCGCCGATCTGGGCAACTCCCCCGCCGCAACCATCGACGACACGCTGCGCCAGTCCGCCGCGTTCTCCCTTTTCCGCCGCAGCAGCAGCCTCACCGCCAACCCCACCTCCCAAGGCGTTTCTCTGCGCGGCCTCGGCCCGAGCGGGGCCAGTCGCTCGCTCGTGCTCCTCGACGGCATCCCGCTCAACGATCCCTTCGGCGGCTGGATCGCTTGGACAAAGCTCCCCAAGCTCGCGCTCGACCGCGCCGAGATCGTGCGCGGCGGCGGCTCAACCGTCTGGGGCAACGCCGCCCTCGGCGGCACCGTGCAACTCTTCACCGCCCCGCCCGCCTCCAACCAGGGCGAGATCGAAGCAACCGTGGGTGATCGCGACACCCTCGGCGGCGAAGCCATCGTCACCCGCGCATCCGCCACCGGCACGACCGCCGTCCGCGTGGACGCCGCCGCCTTCCACACCGACGGCGCCGACCTCGTCGAAAATCCCGGGCGGATCGACCGTCCCGCCGACCTCGATTACCAGCGCGCCCAGGCAACCTTCCTCGCCGCGCTCAACCCCACCACCACGCTCATCGTCGACACCCGTGCCTACGCCGAGGATCGCGGCAACGGCACTCCCCTCCAGCGCAACGCCTCCCACGAAGGCTTCCTCTCCGCGAAGCTCCTCGGCGCGCCCGACAACGACACCGACGGCGTGAGCGCATGGTCCGCCGTGCTCTACGGCCAGACCCAGTCGTTCTCCTCGTTCTTCACCTCCGTCAACGCCGCCCGCACCGCCGAGACACCCGCGAGCAACCAATACGACGTCCCCTCCACCGCCGCCGGCGGCGCGTTCACCGCCACGTGGGCACACGACCCCGACGCCACCACGACCGCCGGAACCGACATCCGCTGGGTCGATGGCGAGACGCGCGAAGATTACCTGTGGAGCGTGCCGCTCAATCAATTCACCCGCCGCCGCTATGCCGGTGGCGAGCAGACGTTCCTCGGTGTCTTCGCCACCCACGAACGCGTGCTCCTGCCCGACTGGCGCGGCTCGGTCGGCACCCGTCTCGACTACTGGCAAAACACCGACGGCCACCGCTACGAGTTCACCCCATCGACTGGCATCGCCACCCGCGACGACCACTACGCCGACCAGGACGGCTACGCCTTCAGCCCCAACGCCGGCCTCGTCTGGCAGGCCGCGCCCGAGATCCGTGCGCGCACTTCCGTTTACGAAGCCTTCCGCGTTCCCACGCTCAACGAATACTACCGCCCCTTCCGCGTCGGCAGCGTCACGACCGAGGCCAACCCGAATTTAAAACCCGAGAAACTCACCGGCGGCGAACTCGGCGTGGACTTCGGCACTCAGCATGCCGGCCTCACGCTCACCGGCTTCGCCAACGAAATCCGCGACGCCGTGGCCAACGTCACCATCATCCCGCCCAACACCCGTCAGCGCCAGAACCTCGACCTCATTCGCGTGATCGGCCTCGAAGCCGGCGCCCATTGGCAAGCGCTCCCCACGCTCCGCCTCGAAGCCGACTACCTCCTCTGCGACGCCCGCGTGATCGACGGCGGCGGGGCCGCCAGCAACCTCGACGGCAAACGCCTCGCCCAAGTCCCCGTCAACACGCTTACCGCCGGCCTCCGCTGGTCCGCGCCCGGCAAGATTGAGGTCACCGCGAATCTCCGCTGGATCAGCGCCCAGTATGACGACGATGCGAACACCCTCAGCCTCGCCCCCGCGACCACGGTTGACCTCGGCATCTCGCGCAAGTTCGCCCACGGCTTGGAGGTGTTCGCCGCAATCGACAACGTCTTCGACGCCACCGTCGAAACCGGCCTCCCCTCCCCCGGCGTCGTCAACGTCGCCCCGCCACGCACCCTCCGAGGCGGCGTGCGGTGGACGTGGTGAGCGGAATCATTCCGGCTTACGGGCCACATGCGTAAGCGATAAAACGCGAAGCCTGCGGCGGTTTTCGTTAAACTGAAAACGCAACCGATAGGGAAACCGTCGCAGCAACACGACCCGCACGCCGTCCTCGCGCTCACGAAAGACCAGAGGCGAAACCACGGCCCGAGCGTGAGCCTCTTCTACGGCGGCAAGAAAAAGAAAGGCAAGCGGGTGACGGATGGCCTGATAATGGGCCAGTATCGCGACTACCTCCAAGCGGTAGCGCGTGGTGTCACGAACGTTCATGCCATCGCGGACGTCTTCTTCTTGGTGCGCGCAACGCGGCCACCTTTGCGGCGGAGGTCGGCTCGGAGTTTGGCGATGAAAGCCTTGTGCGAACCCTTGGCGACGAACCTTGCGGGATCTTCATCCATTTCGGCGGAGCGGGCGAGGGCTTCGAGATCGGCGGCGCGCTCGGCGTCTCCCTCCTTGGCAATCACGGCGGATGCGAGGCGCAGACGAGCAGACCGAGGCAACGCAAGCGCGGCAGCCGTGATTTCGTCATTGCTCATGGACGAAAACGTGCGACGCGCCCGGCGCTTCGTCAACCCGCCAAACAAAATCCGCGAGGCTCCATCTCCGCACTTTCCCTTTGCCACCGCCCGCCCGCCCGCGTTGCCTCCTCGCCACATGTATGACTTTCCCCTCACCGGTGCGCAGAAAACCTTTCTCCGCAGCCTCGGCCAGACGATGGAGCCCGCCCTCAAGGTCGGCAAAGGCGGCCTCACCGACGAATTTTTCAAGGAGCTCCAGAACCACCTCAACGCCCGCGAACTGGTGAAACTCCGCTTCCTCGGCGCCGACCGCCAGACCCGCTCCGAACTCATCGCCCACATCGCCGACCAGGGCCGCTGCGTCCTCGCCGGCGCCGTCGGCATGACCGCTTTGTTTTACCGCCAGAACCCGGATCCGACCCGCCGGGTGATCGATCTGGGATGAACGACTCCATCCACGCCTTCGGCTGGGACGATGCGTGGGCCGCTTCCTTCGCCCCGCACGCCGCCGCCGGCTACGAACCCGCGCGCGTCGTCGTCGAGTTGCGCCGCCATTACTACGCGGTGCAGACCACCCACGGCGAATTCTTGGGCGAACTCACCGGCAAGTTCCACCACGCCGCCGACCGCGAGGCGCAGTCCTATCCCGCCGTCGGCGACTGGGTCGCCGTGCAGGTCTCCGCCGACGGACGCCGCGCGCAGATCCACGCCCTCGTCCCGCGCCGCTCGCGCTTCTCCCGCCAGGCCGCCGGCGAACGCCAGGTCGAGCAGATCGTCGCCGCCAACATCGACACCGTCTTCCTCGTGAGCGGCCTCGACGCCAACTACAACGCCAAGCGCATCCAGCGCTTCTTCGTCGCCGCCCGCGACAGCGGCGCCCAGCCCGTCATCATCCTCAATAAGTCCGACCTCTGCGACGACCCCGACATCGTGCGCAAGGAAATAGAACTCCTCGTCCCCGGCATCCCCGTCGTCATCACGAGCACCTTCACCCGCAAAGGCCTGAAATCTCTCGCCGAAACCTACGCGCTCCCCGGCCGCACGCTCGCCTTCGTCGGCTCCTCCGGCGCCGGCAAGTCCACCCTCATCAACCGCCTCCTCAAGGACGCCGAGGCCATGCCCACCGGTGAAGTCCGTGAGAAGGACGCCAAGGGCCGCCACACCACCACCCGCCGCGAACTCACGCAGACGCCCGCCGGCGCCCTCGTGATCGACACGCCCGGCATGCGCGAATTCCAGCTCTGGGACGCCAAGGAGGCCGTCGAGGACGCCTACCCCGACATCCTTGAAATCGCCACACGCTGCAAATTCACCAGCTGCAAACACGAGAACGAGCCCGGCTGCGCCATCCGCATCGCGCTCGAAGACGGAACGTTGCCCGTCTCCCGCCTGGAAAGCTACCGCAAGCTCAAGGCCGAACAGGTCGCCAAGGCGCCCAAGCAGCGCAAGCCCAGCGCGCACGCCAGCAGCCCCGGCTGGCGCAACAAATCCGCCGGCGACCAGCCCTTCCGCCACCGCCAGCACCGCGACGACGAATAGAGGCACTTTAATTGAGTGACCGCGCGCGGCGGCACGATACCATGACCATTTCGACGACACCTCTTTTTTCTCCACGCCCATGATCCTCCTCCCGCCAGCAGGCTCCGTCCGCAAATCATTTCCTCTTTTCGCCCGGTCGCTCGCGGTGCTCGGCGGTTGCGCCGGTCTCGCGCTCATGTCGGGCTGTGCGATTGGCGGAAGCGCCAACGATGGCGGCCCGAACCAGGTTTTCATTCTCAAAGAAACCCCCTCCCCGCATAAAATCGTGGTGGAGAAAGGTGAGCAGCCGCCGGCAGCCACCGTGATCAGCGTGAACGGAGCAACTCCTCCGCCCAAAGCGGAGGACATGGGCAAGCAGCCGAGCCCCCAGCACGTCTGGATGGCCGGAAACTGGCGTTTTTACAGCGGCCGTTACGTCTGGATTAAGGGCAGGTGGTCCCTGCCTCCGGAGCCAAACGCCGTCTACACGCCGCCCCATTGGGAAACCGTAAACGGCAACAGCGTCTTCACCGAGGGCTACTGGCACTTCTGAGGGCGGATCGCCGCTCCCAATCGACTGGTTCTTGTCGCGCCATGAAAACCTACGTCCTCGTCGATTTTGAAAATGTCCCGCTTAAAAACGCCGACTTCGCCAAAGACGAAACCATCGAGCTGCTGATCTTCATCGGCAAAACCCAGACCAAGCTCTCCACCGATTTGGTGCTGGCCGTGAACGCGCTGGGGAGCCGTGCGCGTTACGTGAAAATGGACGGCAGCGGAAAAAACGCCCTCGATTTCCACCTCGCTTACTACCTCGGTAAACTGGCGGAAAAAGATCCCGAGGCAGAATTCGTCGTTCTATCCAAGGATACCGGTTTTGACCCGCTGCTGGCTCACTTGGCCGCAAACAACCGGAACGCCCGGCGAGTCTCCTCTCTTGATTCGCTTCGCCCGCTGGTCGCGCCAACGCGCACCGAAACAGGCGGACGAGTGGAACGCGCTGAAAAGCAACTAAGCGCCATGTCCCCAAATCGCCCCACACGCCTGAAGACACTTCATAGCACCCTGCAAGACCTCCTTGGACGTGACCACCCCTTGTCCGAAGACGAGCTTCGCGGGGTCGTGGCTGCGCTCCAAACACGCGGCGTGCTCACGGTGAAGGACACCAAGATCACCTACACGCTCCAAGACTGACCGCTTCACACCACGCGATCCGTCATCGTCCCGCCGTCTTTTTCGAAGGCTGAGAGGTTCGCGAGAAAATGACCCACCAGCGCAACGTCCTGGTCGCTGCGGCCGCCCGCCGTGTGCGGAGTGATGAAGCAGTTGGGCGCCGTCCATAGCGGGTTCGACGGCGGCAACGGTTCTTCGGCAAACACGTCGAGATAAGCCGCGCCCAGACGCCCGCTTTCGAGGGCCTGCACGAGCGCGCGTTCGTCCACCGTGGTGCCGCGGCCGATGTTGTAGAAACGCGCGCCCGGCTTGCACGCGCCGAGCCGGCGCGCGTTGACGTAGTTGCGCGACGCCTCGTTGTCCGGAAGCAGGTTCACGATGTGGTCGGCCTCGGCCAGCACGGCCGTCACGCGGTCCTCGGAAATGATGTGCACGCCGCGCTCGCTGTGGGCCTTGCGGCGCACCGCGTAGATTTTAACCCCAAACGGCGCGAGCATCTCGGTGAGCCGGCGGGCGATCGTTCCGTAACCGAGCATCAGCACGGTCTGGCCGTTGAGCAGCACCGACGCCGAACGACGCTCGAAAAACTTCCACTGCCGCTCGCCGAGCTGCTCCGCGTGCGAGGCGAGCAATTGCCGGCCGAGCGCGAGTATCATTGCCATCACGTGCTGCGCGCACGGCTCGGCGAAAACCGTCGAGCTCGTGGAGAACGCCGAGCCGCGCGCGCGAAACGCTTCCAGAAACTCCGGTGTGTCGTAGCGCCCGTAGCCGGCGCTGGTGACGGCGACCCACTTGATGCGTTTAAGCCGCAGACATTCGGCAGCGGCGGGTTGACCGAAAACGACGTCGGCCTCCTCCATCGCGGGGTCGGCCGGACCGGCGACGAGCACCGAGGCGGAGCGTTTTTCAGCGAAGACCAGACGATGCTTCGCAAGGCCCGCGACGAGCAGGCGTTCGGCAGATTCGGTAAGGACGGCGTTGCACCAGATGGTAAGGCTCATGGGGAAAGGGATATTATACGAACGCTCCTTTGATGCTAAAGTTCAAGGAATTGAGTCTGAGTTTTTTGACCGCAGATTACGCAGATGATCGCAGAGACAAGCAGGGTTCGGCATCTGCGCCTATCTGCGTAATCTGCGGTTAAAATCCGGGGCTTTGGCCTGGTGGATCACTCCGTCTCGCTGAACTCGCACAAGGCGTGGACATTCAGCCCGGCCGCACGGAGCTTCTTGGAGCCGCCGAGTTCGGGGAGATCAATGACCGCCGCCACGCCCACAACCTCGGCGCCCAGCGCACGGATGAGTTTCGTCGCGGCGAGCACGGTGCCGCCGGTGGCGATGAGGTCGTCGACGATGAGCACGCGGTCGCCGGGTTTGCACGCATCGGCGTGGATCTCGATGGAGGCGCTGCCGTATTCGAGGTCGTAGTCGGCCGCGACGGTGCGGAAGGGAAGCTTGCCCTTCTTGCGCACGAGCATGAACGGCTGGTGCAGCTGGTAGGCGAGCGCTCCGCCGATGATGAAGCCGCGGGCATCGACCGCCGCGATGAGGTTGATTTTGTGCCGGTGGCAATCGAGGGCGAACGCCTCGACCGTCACGCGAAACGCCTCGGGGTCCTGGAAGAGCGTCGTGACGTCGCGGAAATTGATGCCCGGCTTGGGCCAGTCGCGAACGGTGCGGATTTTCGATTTCAGGAAGTCGGCGTGCTCGGCGGTGCTCATGGCGGATAAGAAGAATGACGCCGCGCCGGACGTGCAGGCGCAAGCCCAAGGTTGCACC
>FSTE01000129.1_pt1 | contig 9679 bp, 7 predicted proteins | sample 1637071 | NCBI WGS metagenome assembly FSTE01 (sample SAMEA3914818, study PRJEB12502) | metagenome | biome: forest; material: soil | place: Canada | collected 2010-06-26 | depth 0.1 m
CGTGTTCGACGTTTACCAAGGCAAAGGCATGATCGAAGGCACCAAGAGCCTCGGCTTCTCGTTGGTCTTCCGCGCCGCCGACCGCACGCTCACTGACGACGAGGTCAACGCAGTCTTCACCAAGATCCAAGACGAGCTGCTAAAGACCACGTCTTACCAGATCCGGAAATAATTCTGAAACGTAGGAGCGGCTTTACGCCGCGATGGTTCGACCGTGGGAGCGAGCTTGCTCGCGATGATCGGAATCGCGGCTTAAAGCCGCTCCTACATCAAACCTCAGAACGGCACGTCTTCGTCCACCGAGGCGCCGGGCTCTTCGGGTAGGGGAGCGCCGTCGTCATCGGCGGGAGGAGCGTCGGGCGTGCTGCCGCCGAGGGATTCGATTTTCCAAGCGTTGAGGTTCACGAAGTAACTCTCCTTCCATTCACGACCGCGCAGGTCGAAAAAGACCTTCGCTTTCGCGCCGGGCTTGAGGGCGGCGACGAGCGCGACCTTGTCCTTCACGCACTCGAACTTGATGTCTTGGGGAAATTTGCCCGCTTCGATGGTCAGCACGAATTCGCGCTTATTGAAGCCGCTGCCGAACGTTTGCTCTTCGAAGATTTTTTTAACTGTGCCGGTGATCTCAAACATGGCCGCTACGATGAGACATCAATGCCGTCGGGGGCCAGCCGCTTTTACCGCCACTTTGGCATAGGCATGTCTTGCGCTGCCTTACCGTTTAATCCGAATCTAGGAGCCATGTCCGTCCCCGAAGACCTCAACATCGACCGCATCGCGAACCTCGCACGTATCGCGCTCACGCCCGAAGAGAAAGCCAAGTTCTCCGTCCAGCTTGCCGACGTGCTGACCAACATCGAGAAGCTCAAACAAGTCGATGTCACCGGCGTCGAGCCAACCGCGCACGCGTTCCCCGTTTACAACGTCTGGGCCGAAGACGTCGCCCAACCGGGTCTCTCCGTCGAGGACGCGCTCCGTAACGCACCTGCCAAGCGCGACAACATGATTGTCGTCCCCAAAGTCGTCGAGTGAGTTTTCGAAATTGGGTCACAGAGGGCACAGAGTTCGGGCGGGGAGTTGCACGGAGTTCCGAGCTTGGGGATTTCGGAGAACGGGCTAGTAGGCTGTATCGGAATATTGTCGGATTGGTCACAGAGCCGGGCCGGAGTTCCGATCCGAGTGCACAGAGTCCGGAAGGTTCGGAGGGCCGCACTCCGTGAACTCGGGCCGGGACTCGGTGCTCTCTGTGGCGAAGATCTTATTCGGAATGGGTCCACTACCCCGAAGCATGCTGCGGATTTTCCGAGTGTAGGAGCCTGCTTGCAGGCGATTCGGAGACCGTCCGGCTTCTCCTTCAATCCATCGCCTGCAAGCAGGCTCCTACATTTCCCGGAAATGCCCCGGAGCTTGCTCCGGGGATGTTTATTTCCCCGGGGCGGCGTCGGCTTGCGCAGTCAGCCAGCGGAGGTTCGCCGCGCGGTGGTCGAAGTGGCTGAGGTAGTATTTGGGCGCTTGGAATTCGAGCCAGCGGTTGCGGTCGGTGTTCAGCCCGATGGCGGTTTTGTGGCGGTTGAGCAGGGCGTCCACCTCGGGGGGCGTGAGCAGGCGGGTCACGGCGAAATCGGGCGGCGAATCCACACGGAGTGCGCGGCGTTCCGGGGCGAGCTCGGGCGACGTGAGCCAGCGGGAGACGATCGCCGGGTTGATGCGTTGCGGCTCGACGGAGGCGAGGAGGCAGGCTTGTCCGCCGACGCGCCAGACGGAGACGCGGTTGAACTCGGCGCGGGCGGTCGCGAGGATGGTGGCAATCTCGCGCGGGGTGATGTGGTGGAGTTGTATCCATTGGACAAGAACGCCGCCGGGGGAGAGGCGGTCGCGGGCGAGGGCGTAGAATTCGCGGGAGTAGAGGTTGGTCGCGCCGGCAAACCACACGGAGGTGAGCTCGATCTGGATCAGGTCATAGGGCGTGCGCGTGCGGAGGAGGTGCTGGCGTCCGTCTTCGATATGCACGGTGACGCCGGGGCGGTCGAAGATGCCGGTGTTGATGTTGCCGAACTGTTCGCGCGCGGCGGCGATGTCCGCGGGAGAGAGATCGACGATGTCGAGGTGGTCGAAGCCGAGTCTGGCGATGACGGAGGCGGTGTGGCCGGAGCCGGCGCCGATGACGAGGGCGCGGCTGGTCGCGGGGGCGTGGATCGCGGCGACGAGGCCGAAGCCGGCTTGCGCGGGAAATTCGCCGTGGTCGTCGGCGTCAAATTTTCCGTTTTGCAGGAGGCTTTTGGTGACACCGCCGTCGGCGCGCGGGGTGGCGACTACGGTGACGAAGCCGGCGTGGAAATCCTCGGCGAAGGAGAGCAGTTTCGCGTCTCGGCCGAGCGCGGGGGCGAGGTAAACGCCGTAGCCGCGGGTGAGTTCGAGGCGGTCCCAGGCGGGGAGAAACGCCAGCAGCAGCAGCCCGGCGACACCGGGGGCGAGTTGGCGGAAGCTGAAGGAGCGCAGGTGCGCGGCCCAACCGGCGGCGGCGAGGAAGGCGAGGCCGAGTAGCGTGTGTTCCGCACCGAAGACGGGGATGAAGATGAAGCCCGCGACGAGAGCACCGGCGACGCAGCCGAGGACGTTGGCGAGGCTGAGGCGGGCGACGTGCGTGCTGTCGCTGTGAGCACCGAGGAGTTGAGGGAAGATGCGTCCGAGGACGAAGGCGGGCGGAACGACGAGCAGGCAGACGACGGCGAATTTCAGCAGCTCGCCGGCCCAGAACCATTCGAGGCTGAGCAGGCCGGCGGTCCACGCGAGCATACGCCCGGCCCAGGGCCAGAGGGCGTTGCTCACGGCGAGGGTGGCGACGAGCCAACCGAGTGTGACGAGCAGGGGAGTCGTGGCACGGGCGGCGTGGCGGCCGGCGAGGGCGAGCCCGAGCAGCACGGCGGCGAGCAGGAGCGAAAAGCTGTAGGTGCTCGCGCCGCACACGGCACTGATGAGGTGGAACCACACGATCTCCAGCGCGAAGAACGCGAAGCCCGCAGCGAAGGCGGCCGCCAGGAGGCGGGAATGACGAATGACCAATGACGAATGACGAATGGGCGGACTCGGAGCGGGGGAAGCCGGAGGCGGAGGGTTGGTCGTGGCGGGGAGTCCGGTCCAGAGGGCGACGCCGACGAAGGTGGCGAGCAGGGCGACGAACCAGAGCGCGCCGTTGGCCCCGACGCTGTTGAAGAGCAGGGGAGGCGCGGCGAGCGTGAACGTGAAGGCACCGGCGAGGTTGAGCGCGTAGTAGCGCGGGAGGGAGTGGCCTTGCTGGTCGCGGTGGCCGGCGAGCACGGCGGCGAGGGTGGGCAGTTGCGCACCCATCGCGATGGTGGGCGGGAGCAACCAGAGGATGGCGACGGCGGTGCGGGCGAGGCCGAGGGAATCGCCGTCGGTGGTGGCGAGCCAGGCGCCGAGGATGCGGTCGCTCGCGAAAAAACCGAGGGCGAGCAGGACGGCCCACGCGCCGATGAAGAGTTCGAGGAGCGCGAGGCGGCGTGCGGCGCCGGCGGTGCGGCGCGGGCAGAGCCAGGCACCGAGCGCGAGTCCGGCGAAATAAACCGCGAGCACGATGGTCGCGGCCGGGCGGCTGGAGCCGAGCAGGGTGGAGAGGTATTTCTCGGAAACCTGTTCGAGCACGAGCGCGTTGCCGCCGGTGCAGAAGACGGCGCCGGCGAGGAGGCGGGCGGGCGAGTTGAGCGTTGAGGGTTGGGTGTTGAGAGCGGGCGGTGCGGGCGAGCGGAAGCCGGGCGAGATTTGCGTGAACAAGCGCAGGGCGAGCCACGCGGGCAGTGCCGATACGAGTGCGGCGGCGGGCCAGGCGAGCCACGGGGAGATGGGGGCGAATTTGCCCCACAGCACGAGGACGATCAGGGCGAGGGCGAGTGAGCCCGCGAGGGCGAAGCCGAGCCGGCGGCGTTGCACGGGAGACGCGGCGAGGTCGGGCAGCGGTGCATCGCCGGTTGGCGGCACGCGGCGCACGGCGAGGTCGGCGAGCCACCAGCAGAAGATCGCGAAGGGCACGGCGGCGAAGAGATCGACGAGGTAGTGAACGCCGAGCGTGAGCGTTGTCAGAATCTCAACGGCACCGAGCGGCAGCCACCACCAGAACAGCCGCCGCCGGTGGCACCACGCGGCGGCGAGCATGGCGAGCGAGAAGGCGGCGTGCAGCGAGGGCATGACGTTGCGCAGGACGTCGGGCAGCAGCTCCACCCGGTCCGGACCGGCAAGCGCGGATTGGCGCAGGGCATCGAGACCGGCGGCCCCGTCGGGAAACGCGGCGGGGCCGCCGAGCAGCTGGGGGAATGCAAAAACGGGACCGATGGCCGGGGCGGCCCAGTAGCAGGCGTTGGCGAGCAGGGCCAGGAGGAGGGTGGCCAGCAAGCTGCGGCGCAGCCCGGCGGCGTCACCGGCAAAGTGGAGGCTGGCCGCTATGCCGCCGATCATCAGGCCGAGCATCGGGTAGCCGTAGTGGGTGATAAACCCGGACCACGGATTCGCGCGCACCCACGCGGCCACGGCCTCGGTCGGGCTGAAGCCGAGCGAAAAATCCATGCGCAGCAGAATGGGGTCGATGACCACCGGGCGGTCCAGCCGCACCGCGGCGAGCAGGTAGCCGCCGGCGAGCAGGTAGAAGAAAAACGTGCACCAGTGGCGGCCGACGTTGCACGCCACCGCGCCGATTTCGCGCCAGCGAACCAGCCCGGTGGCGGCCAGCACGAGCGTCAGCAACGTCGTGATCACGATCAGCGCGAGGATGCCTCCCTGCAGAATCCAGTTGGTGAAGCGAAAATCGGTCCACACATAGGTGTGCAACAAACCGATGGTCAGGGCCAGCGTGAGGACGATCCACAGGGTGGCCAGCGGTCGGCGCGGCCCGGCAGGTGTGCGGCGCAGGAGCAGGCCGCCAAACACAACAATGGCACCGATGAGGAGACCGGCGCCGAAGGAATCGGCGAGGTGGTTATAAGTGAGTTGATCAAGCCGCGTGAGCGTGAAGTCGGTCGTCGCGATGATCGTCGCGACGACCGCCGCAGCGGCGAGGACGACCCAGACATCGGGCCGGCGGAGCACGCGATGGAGGAGCAAGGGGATGGCTTTCGCGGCGGTGGCGGGTGACAAGGAGAGTTCGGTCCGAGGGGTGGACGGGCCCGCTGGGCCCGTCGCGAATTAGTTTAGAACATTTTCAGTTGAATCGTAGCCGATAGAGACCCGATCAAATCATGGCCACAAAAGGCACAGAAATCACAAAAGAATCCGATTTTGTGCATCTTGTGCCTTTTGTGGCTATTCTGAATCAGTCTGTGCCTGTGGCTATAGTTTAGCTTTAACCACTCTAGGTCGTCGGATTATCCTGACGGTGCGCCCAGCGGTCACGCCCTACCCCGGACAAGCAACCGCCGGCGGCGGACGAGCACGGCGACGAGCGCCGCAGAGCCAAAGCCGAGCGCCGCCGTGGCGGGCTCGGGGACGGAGGAGGCGACGGCGGTGAGTTGGAGCGTGTTGCCGTTGAACTCGATGGAGTAGTCGTAGCCGAGAGGGGCGGTGCCCAAGGTGAAGTCGGCAAGATCGAAACCAGCGAGCGTGGCGCCGGTGAAGTCGAAGAGGGTGTAGGCGGTGTCGGCGGCGAAGTCGCCGTCGTCGCTAAGATTAAGCGTGATAGCGCCGGAGGACGGGCCTGTCAGCGAGCTGCCGGAAACGGCGATGAGACCAATGCCTGAGCCGAGGTTGAAATTGAGGGTGGCGCCGTCGTTGAGTGCCAGCCCGCCGGTGAACGTGGGCGTGCCGTTACGGTTGGTGAGCGTCGCGCCGGCGCCGACGGTCAGCGCGCCGGCGACGCTGCCCGCACCGTTGAGTGATTGCCCGGAAACGAGGCTGTAACCGCCCGGGACGTCGGCGACATCGAATGTCGCGTCGAACCCGATAGTGATGATCCGGCTGCCGGTGATGCTCCCGCCGGCGCCCAGTTTGAGGGTGCCGTAGGAAATGCCGGTATCGCCGGTGTAGGTGCTTGCGCTGGAGATCGTGAAGGTGGAGGTGTCGGTGTAGGCTTTAGACAAACCAGCCGTTCCGGTAAGGATGGCCGTCACCTCGCCGCTGTTGGCCGTGTAACCGTCGGACGCAGCGAGCGTGCCGTTGGAAACGGTGCCGCCATTAAAAATGGCCACCGCGAGGGTGACGGTGCCGCCGCCGAGGTCGGTGTTACCCGGGCCGTAGGTGGTGGGGCTGCTGCCGGAGCCGGAGGCGGATTGGGAGGCAGAGCCGGAGGTGTCGGTGGGGGGGGCACCCGTGCCACCGCCGAGATTATAGGGTGCGGCGGAGAGCGAGGTGGCGACGAACAATCCGATGATGAGAGCGGAAATGTGGGCGAAGCGTGGAGAGGAGGACGTGGGCTGGAGCGATACCATCCCTCCAAGATAACAGGTTCCGTCGCTTCCGCCTACCCCCACACATGGGGGAATGGGCCTCAGTGGGGGGCGGAAGACTCGTTCTCGTTTTCCGGCTCCTGCTCGTCCCTGAGCGCCTGCAAGCAGGCGGCCTACCGCTTATCTGCGGCCGAGGCGGCCCAGGGCGAAGACGGTGGCGGCGTGGCGGTTTTCCTGGCCGAGCTTGCGCACGAGGTTGCCCACGTGTTCCTGCATCGTCTGGATGCTGCGGCCGAGGATAGTGGCGATCTCGCGGTTTTGTTTACCCTCGGTCATCCAGAACAGGACTTCGGCCTCGCGCGGGGTGAGGCCGAGGGAGAGGAGTTTCTGGCGCGCGGTCGGCTGGGCGGGGGCGGTTTCGTGCCAGGGTTTTTCGTGGCGTTTCCAGGCGAGGAGAAAGTGGGGCGAGAAGGCGTCGAGCAGGGCGCGATGGCGGACGGTGAAGTTGGTGCGGCGGCGGTCGAAGGCGAGGGCGGCTACGGTGTGGGCGTCCACCGTGACGGGGAGCGCCAGCGTGTGGTTGATGCCGAGCCGGCTCAGGCAGCGGCGGTAAAAATCGGTGCGACGGTATTCCCGCAGGTTCACCACGTCACTGAGGCGGCGGGCGCGAGTTTCGCCGGTGCGGTGGTAGTAGGCGACGAGGGCGTTTTCCTGCGGATGGGCGCCGTAGTAGGCGATTTCCTCGGCGTTGAAAGGGACGACGGGAAGGTTGTGTTGGAGGATGCGTCCGCTGGCGCGGTCCACGACATGGATGTGGCAGAAATCCGCCGGGATCATCCGGCTCATGGCGGCGAGCACGGCCGAGGCGAAGTCGGCGTGGTCGTGCGCCGTGTTCATTTCGTAAACGGCGTCGAAGAGCGGGCGCGGGAGGTGTGCGGATGGTGAGGGGGAAGTTCCCATGATGTTGGTGGAGAAATTGTATGGAGCGCCTAAAGATTGGGAGCGAGTGCGATTCGCGGGCGCACGGGCAGTCCAGTAGAAACGGTGTTGTCTCCGCCTTCTACGGGTGCGTATTCATACCTTTTCATTTTCCAACTGTGTCCGACGCCTCTCTCCACTTCCAATCCATTGCCGAACTCGCCGCGCTGCTCGAAGCCGGGACGATCACTTCGGTGCAACTCACCGAGGCGGTCATCGCCCGCACCCAAGCGGTCGAGGAGCGCGTCAAGGCGTTCAACTCCTACGATGCCGCCGATGCGCTGGCGCAGGCCGCCGCGTCCGACGCGCGTCGCGCCGCCGGACAGGCGCTTGGTCCGCTCGATGGCATTCCGATCGGTATCAAAGACGTGATCGCCGTCACCGGCCAGCCACTCACGGCTTCGTCGAAGATGCTGGCGAATTTCGTTTCCCCTTACGACGCGACCGTCACGCAAAAGCTCAAAAAGGCCGGCGCCGTGATCTGGGGCCGTCTTAACCTCGACGAATTTGCGATGGGTTCCTCCACCGAGAACTCCGCGTTTCACACCACGCGCAATCCTTACAACCTCGATTGCGTCCCCGGCGGTTCCTCGGGCGGCAGCGCCGCCGCGCTCGCGGCCGGCGAGGCCATCGCAACGCTCGGCTCCGATACCGGCGGTTCCATCCGCCAGCCCGCTGCGCTTTGCAACGTCGTCGGCCTTAAGCCAACCTACGGACTCGTCTCGCGTTTTGGCCTGATCGCCTTTGCTTCGTCGCTCGACCAGATCGGCCCGTTCACCCGCACGGTGGAAGATGCCGCGATCCTGCTTCAGGCGATCGTCGGCCATGACGAACGCGACTCGACCTCCTTCAAAACCGAGATCCCCAACTACCGCGCCGCGCTGAAGACCAAGAAAGGCCCGTGGAAACTGGGCATCCCCAAGGAATACTTTGGCGAAGGCCTCGATCCCGAGGTCGCCGCCGCCGTGCAGAAGGCCATCGACTATTACAAGTCGCTCGGCTGTGAAATCAAACCGGTCTCGCTTCCGCATACCGAGTATGGCGTCGGTGTTTACTACATCATCGCGACCGCCGAATGCTCATCCAACTTGAGCCGCTACGACGGCATTCGCTACGGCCACCGTTCGGCCGACGCCAACGACATCGTCGATCTCTACTTCAAATCCCGCGCCGAAGGTTTCGGCCCCGAGGTGAAGCGCCGCATCATCCTCGGCACCTACGTGCTGAGCAGCGGCTACTACGACGCGTATTATCTCCGTGCGCAGAAAGTTCGCACGCTGATCCGCCAGGACTTCCTCAACGCCTACAAAGAGGTCGACGCGATCATTACGCCGACTACCCCCACGCCCGCTTTCAAGCGCGGTGCCAAAGCAGACCCGCTGGCGATGTATCTGTGCGATGTTTATACGATCGGCGTGAATCTCGCCGGCTTGCCCGGTATCAGCGTGCCCTGTGGTTTCTCGTCGGGCGGCCTGCCCATCGGCATGCAGCTCATCGGCCAGCCCTTCAAGGAAGCCGACCTCCTCGCCATTGCCAACGCCTACGACTCGGCTCACGACTGGCACAAACAGACTCCCAACCTCTGATTTTTGACACAGAGGCAGAAAGAGGATGCACAGAGCTTCACAGAGATGAATACCGCGATAAACGCACTTACTGAGCAGGTGATCGGCGCGGCTATTGAAGTTCACCGTGAACTCGGCCCCGGACTGTTGGAGTCAGCTTATCAACGTGCGTTGGCTCATGAGTTGATGCTGAGGAATGTGCCTTTCGAGGAGCAAAAGCTCTGCCCGATCAAATACAAAGACCTCTTAATCGAGGACGCTTATCGTTTGGATTTTCTAATCGACGGGGTGGTCGTGGTTGAAATCAAGACCGTCGAATCACTCTTGGAGATCCACGACGCTCAAGTTCTGACATATCTCAAATTTTCCAACTGCCATGTGGGCCTCTTGATGAACTTTCGCTCCACGATTCTCACCCGAGGCCTCCGTCGCCTTGCTCTGTGACGCTCTGTGCATCCTCCTTCGGCCTCTGTGACTAAACGCCAACTCCGATTCCGTCTCCTCCGATCCTCCCTCTCTTAAATGAAATACGAAGCCGTCATCGGTCTTGAGGTTCACGTCCAGATCAAGACCAAGTCCAAGATGTTCACCCGCGTCGCCGCCGGTTACGGGCATCCCGCGAACACGCTCACCGATCCCGTCGTCCTCGCTCTCCCCGGCGTCCTCCCCGTGATGAACAAGGCTGCGCTCGACGCCATCATCAAGGCCGGCCTCCTCCTCGGCTGCGACATTGCACCCGTCTGCAAG
>FSTE01000315.1_pt1 | contig 9596 bp, 11 predicted proteins | sample 1637071 | NCBI WGS metagenome assembly FSTE01 (sample SAMEA3914818, study PRJEB12502) | metagenome | biome: forest; material: soil | place: Canada | collected 2010-06-26 | depth 0.1 m
CCTCACCAAGACCGGCGAATACCTCGGCTGGCACCTCCTCGGCATCCACAACATCCGGTTTTACCACCGCCTGATGGCCGAGATGCGTGCGCATATCCTCGCCGGCACGTTCCTCGCCTATTACGAAAAAATGCGCCTCGAACTCGTCCGCCAGGACGAAGACAGCCCGCCTGTTCCTCCCCAAAAAACCCGCGAACGCACGCCCAAGGCTCTCGGCGATTACGACATCGTCACGTCCGCCCAAGGGTTTTCCAGCATCCGCCAGCTCAGCTCCGGCGAGGTCATGCACTCCGTGTCCGCCCCGAGCGACGAAGCCCAGCGCCTTTATATCGACCAATCACGCCTCGCCGCGCGCCTGTTGAAAAACTCCGACAACGACACCACCGAACTCGTGATCTGGGACGTCGGCCTCGGCGCCGCCTCGAACGCCATGGCCGCCATCCAATGCTTCGAGCGCGAACTAGCCGAACGCGGAGCGAGCGTCCTCCGCCCCCTCCGTATCGTGAGTTTCGAATGCGACCTCGATCCGCTGAAACTCGCCGCGAAACACGCGTCGCTCTTCCCTCACCTGCGCCACGGCGCGCCCTACAAGCTGCTGGAAACCGGCCGCTGGACGCACGCCTCCGGCTTGTTGGAGTGGGAACTGCACACCGGCGATTTCCTGAGCTTTCTCGAAACGTCGCCCGTGCCCGATCTCATTTACTACGATCCCTTTTCCGCCAAGACCGACACTGGCCTTTGGACACATGCAGTTTTCGCGCGCATCGCCAGCCACTGCGCACCTAAGTCCGCCGAGCTCTACACCTACTCGGCTGCGACCGCCGTGCGCGTCGCGTTGCTCACCTCGGGTTTCACCGTCGCGGCAGGCGTGGGCACCGGCCCGAAGGCCGATACGACCATCGCCTTCACTCAGGCCGCCGGTGCGGCCGCGCATCCCGCGCACGCACGCATCCTCGGACAAGAATGGCTCGCCCGCTGGAAACGCAGCGGCTCGAAATTTCCGATCACTTTGCCTGAAGAGGAAAAGCCCGCCTTCGCGCAACGCTTCGAGGCGTTACCGCAGTTTTCGGTCATCGTGTGATTGTTATCCGTTCAGCGCCGATAGCGTCGAACCACCGCGCATTTTTGGGGTCTGGCCGGTTACATCCACCATCCGACCCCATGAAAAAATCCTCCGAAAAAATCACCCGCGAAAAGATGATCAAGCTCCTCAACGAGGATCTTGCCCGCGAATATCAGGCCGTCATCGCCTACATCGTTTACAGCCAGACCATCAAGGGCGCAAAATACACCGCCATCGCCGCCGAACTCGAAAAGCACGCCGCCGAAGAGCTCAGCCACGCGATCCAGATCGCCAAGCAGATCGACTATTTCAACGGCACTCCCGTGACGATTCCCTGCCCCGTGAAACTGTCCGATAAAGCCGAGGACATGCTCCGCTTCGACCTTGAAAACGAGCGCGTCACGATCATCGCCTACCGCGAACGCATCCGCCAGGCCGAGGCGATGGGCGAATTTGCCCTGAGCGAAACCCTTCGGAAAATCATCGCCCAAGAGCAGGAGCATTTCACCGATCTCGCCAATGCGCTCGGCATCGAAAACCCTGTAATCGCGGGCTGAGGATTCTCATCGGCGCCAAGGCCGAATCCGCGGTTGTTTATCCGCGGCGGGCGAGCAGGCCGGAGACCTAGTGAAGGCCGCCACCGTTGCCATCGCCGCAAGGGCCGCCGTCGCGGTCCACGGCGATGGTCGAGACAACCTCTCCGCGCGCATTCAGGACCGGATGGTAAAATTGAGAAAGCGATTGGGTGGCCTCGTCGACGTAGTGCCCGATGAAAGTGCGGCGGGCGCGATCTTTCGTGCGGTTGGGCCCTGAGCCATGGATGAGCTGGCCGCCAAAGAACATGGTGGAGCCTCGCGGCACCTCGACCGGAATGGGTTTTGCCTCGCGAGGAAACGGATTGATATGGCTGTCGCCATAGTTGTTCCACGTTTCTCCGGGGACCACCGTAGGGCAATGGATGTCATGGCGGTGAGAGCCGGGCACGACATAGAGACAGCCGTTGTCGATGGTGGCGGCATCGATGGCGGTCCATGCCGCGATGCATGTGGCCGGGGCGGCGAGGAGGTAAAAGTTGTCCTGATGCATACCCTGCCCCTTTGCCCCGGGCGGCTTGAAGTAATACATGGTCTGCACAAGCAGACCGGAACGACCGAGCAACACGGCGAGCACCTCCAACACACGAGGATGCAACGCCCACCGCCGGACTTGCTCGCTGTGTCGGTGCGGATGCATGGCGCGAAGCTGGCGTTTGGCAGGATCGATCTCCTCAAAGCGGGCGCCATCATCGTAGACGGCGGCTCCGTCGGTCTTAAAGATTTCGAAGAATGACTGAACGGCGTCTATTTCTTCGGGAGTGAAGAGCGCGTCGACAACGCACCAACCATCGCGGTGGAATTGCTCGATTTGTCCGGCACTGATCAGGGTGGAGGCGGAGGATTCGGGGTGGGCGATCACGGGAAGATAGGGATGGAAGTGATATCCCAACGGTAGAGAAAACCACGAATGGAGGGAATGGATTGCCTTGCTAAATACCTGTATTATCCTGCTGGATTATGCCGCCAAAACAACCACCCACCCCGAACCCGCCCATTGCCGATGAGGGAATCATGGCCGATACCTTCAAGCGGGGGCCGGACTATAAGAACTGGCGCCCCCACGGGAGCGGCGACTGGCTGCTGATTCTGACAACGGGCGGCGCCGGCATAATCCGCTCGGCCGGTGCCGAGCATCGCCTTAAGTCAGGCGAAGCGGTGCTGTTCAAGCCCGGATCGGAGCAGGATTATTCCACCGACCCGGCGGCGGGAAAATGGGATCTGGCCTGGGCGCATTTTCAACCGAGAGCCCATTGGCGGGCATGGCTGGCCTGGCCCGAGATGGCGCGCGGGGTCGGCCTGCTGCAACTGAAGCCGGAGGAGGTGACACAATCGATGGAGGCTGCGTTGTTGCGGGCATCCGGATTGATGCGCCGGCGGCTGGCGGGCTCGAGCGACCTGGCGATGAACGCACTGGAAGAAGCGCTCCTATGGGCGCAGGAAGCGAGGACGGGCTCACCCTGGGCCCGGGTCGACCCAAGGGTGCGACGCGCGATGGATTATCTGGCTGAAAAAGCAGAGCTCCCATTCGCCATGGTGGAATTGGCGAGGCACTGCGGACTGTCGGAGTCGCGGCTCGGGCATTTGTTCACGCACGAGATCGGCACAAGCCCTCAACGATTTTCCGAGGGCCTGAAGCTCGAGCGCGCGCGCCAGCTGTTGGCACGCACGACGGCAAACGTGGGCGCGGTGGCGGAAGCATGCGGCTACGTGGATGCATTCTACTTTGCACGGAGATTCACACGGGTGACGGGAATGAGTCCGACGGCTTGGCGGAGGAAGCGGACAATGGCCGGGCAAGGCTGAATTGCCACGGCGACACGGAACGTATCGTCTTCTGGCTCCCAATGCTTTCCAGCCTCGCCCGCACCGCCGCCATCCTGATCGCCTTCGCCCTCGGCGCACTCATCCCGCAGGCCCACGCCGCCGCCGGGGCGATTCCGTGGCTCATCATGGGCATGCTCTTTCTGGTCTTTCTGTGCACGACATGGACGCGCCAGAGCCTGCACCGCAGCCAGTTCATCCTCCTCGCCGCCAATCTGCTCATGGCATTCGCCGGGCTCGCGCTCGGCTGGGTCGTCGGCGGACGCACCGTCGGACTCGCGGGTTTCTTCGCCGGCATCGCCCCCACCGCCGCCGCCGCCCCCGTCATCATCAGCTTTATGCGCCGCGACGTCGCCTATGTGACCGCCGCCTTCATGCTCACCAACGTCGTCGTCGCCGCCCTTCTCCCCGTGCTGCTGCCCTGGGTGCTCGGCAACGTTGACGTCACGCTCTTCGGTCGCATCGCAGGAAGCGTCGCGCTGCTCATTTTCGTGCCGCTGGCCCTCGCTCTCCTCGTGCGCAGACTTCATCCACCCGCCATCGCGTGGCCCGGCCGCCTTCGCAACGTCTCCTTCGGCGCCTGGATGGCCACGCTGTTTCTCGTGATGGCCAACGCCTCGCACTTCCTGCGCACGCAGGCCGGCGTGTCGCACACCGTGCTGTTCGAGATTGCCGGTGTCACCATCATCATCTGCGCCGTCAATTTCGCGCTCGGCCGCTGGATCGGTGGCAACGCCTACCCCGACGAAGCCAGCCAGTCACTCGGCCAGAAAAACACCAGTTTCACCCTGTATCTGGCACTCACCTACGCCAGTCCACTCGTCGCCCTCGGGCCCACCTGCTACATCCTCTGGCACAACCTCTGGAACGCCTGGCAACTCCACCGCGTCCACCGTCCAAAAAAATCGATGCCGACAGCCTAGCCTCAGGCTGGGCTGGGCGGAGGCGTCGGACTCTCGGTTGTGCCCGCAGTGTCACCCGACTTCTCAGCATCGGCCGCCGCCTTCATTTTCAGATAGGGGCGAAGGACTTCGTAGAGCGGACGATCCCCGATTTGCTTTTTAAGCTCCAGCCACTCGAAGATCGCCTGTTCGACCGACACATCATAAGGTTTAAGCGATTGACTGGCCTCCACGAATTCCGCCACCGCCACCGCGACCGTCGTGTTTAACGCCTTCAAGGCGCTGACCGCCGCCACGTAGTCCTCGATCGACTCCCGGAATTTCAACCCGCGCGGCTGCAGCTTCAACGCCGCAAAATGCACATCCTTCGAATTGATAAACGGTATGTGCATCCCGAACGGATTCACCGTCAGCCCCTGCCCCGCCATCGCCGCGACGCGCATCCGCTCCTCGATCGCGCTCATTTCCATCACAGCCTCGGCCTCCAACGGAAAACTCTTCTCGTGCTCTGCCCCGGCCTCCGTCCACTTCACTTTATAGGCAACGGCGCCACGGTTAAGGATCTGGTGGATGGTGACGGGTGATTCAGGTTCCATGGTGGCTGGTTGTCAGCGGCGCCCCACAAGGGACGCTTTTGCAAACAGATAGCCAGCATTGCTCGTGCCACTGACCCTATTCTCCCCATGGCTTTCGACCCGAAATTGTCACTATCCGCAGACCTCAAGTCTCTCTCAGAGCGTCCCCCCCATCCAATCTTCCGTCGCCTCCTCCATTATTCGTAACTATAAATCCCTCAATCGTATGGCTAGTGAGTCGATTAGGTGCCACGCTTGCCGAAGATCACGATATGCGTCGCGTTTGGCGGAAACCATTTTTAGGTTCAGCAAACCGGCCGAAAACAGGGTCGCAAGCGGGCAACATACAAAATGCCACCCGCCTGCCTCCCGTCGGCACCATTAATCCCATGAGAGACGACTATCTTAAAAACGCCCTGAAGGTCGTCGATGACCCCATGATCTTGGTCAACATCGTTTCCCGCCGGGTCAAGCAGCTCCGGCACGGCAGCCGTCCCTTGGTCGAATCCCTCGAAAAACTTGCCCCCGAAGACACCGCCCTGCGCGAAATCGCCGAGGGGAAAATCAGCTACACACTGGCCACGCAGGAAGAGCTGGACCTCGAGTCGCCGCCGGCCCGCAGCCGCGCCTCGACCCATCTCGCTTACAAAAAAGCGGTCTAGGAACTCACGTTCCTTGGAATCTGCCGCTCTGTATTTCGCGCCTTGCAGCGCTGTGGGTTTCCGTGCGCGCAGCTCGGTAAAAAGGAACGATTGGCCGTTCGGCGCGAGCCACGTCCCCATATTCTCTTTGCCAAGTCCGGCGTACTGTCGCTCATACCTGCACACCACGCTGCGTCCATCCCGCCAATCACCGCCCCATGCGCCCCCATATTCTCGTCATCGATGATTCCAAGGCGGTGCGGATCATCGCCGCAAAAACCCTGGGGCGCTTCGATTGCTCCGTGGACGAAGCCTCCAACGGCTTCAACGGTCTCTTCGCCATGGAGCGAACCCTCCCCGACCTCCTGCTTCTCGATGTGAGCATGCCCATCATGGGCGGCCTGGAAATGCTCACCATGTTGAAGTCTCACGCGCAGTTACGGCTCGTCCCGGTGATCATGCTCACCGCTTCGACCGATCACAAGGTGCTCCCCGAGATCATCGCCTTGGGAGTGAACGCCCAGTTGAGAAAACCCTTCAGCAACGACGCCCTCATCGCCACGGTCCGCACCGTGATCGAACTTAAGCCCGCATAACGCCTCGTTTTTGCGCGACCGTCTTCACTGGATTAAAAATCGCGCATGACCTGATTTGGCGGCGGGACTGGCGCGAAAGAGGCTATGGAGTCTCCGTGAGTTTTCTCCGTATTTCCAACCCCGTGCCTACCACGGGATGCCCGCTTTCCAAGCTGCCTGTTTGCCGCATTTTACGGAGCATCGCGCGCTAGTATGACCATGACCAAGGCCCATGCCGCCCGCGTTCTCATCGCCGACGACTCCGTGCTTTTCCGCAACGTGTTCGTTCTTTTGCTCGAAAATGCCGGCTATCAGGTGACCAGCGTCTTTGACGGCAAGGAAGCCCTTGAAGCCCTGCGCTCCCAGCCGTTTGACCTGGCGATTCTCGACAACGAGATGCCCAACCTCAACGGCCTCAACACCGTCGTCGAACTGCGCGGCTTCCTTCCCGACATGCCGGTCCTGATCTGCTCCGGCACGGTCACCCAGGAACAATTCCTTCGATACCAGACGCTCGGCGTCGCCGATCTGCTCACCAAGCCCGTCAATCCGAGCATGCTCCGCGAAAAAATCGCCCACATCCTCGCCCAACGCCCTGCCCGCGCATCCTTGGGATCCGCCTCAAGCGCATCCACGCACGTCCCCGACACCCAACCCGCCAGTCCTCTCACCGCCGGCACTTCCCTCGCCGCGTTCAAGCTCAATGCCGATCTTGCCCGCCTGCGCGAATTCCGCTCCGTGGCCATCCTCGAAGGCCCCCCCGGCTCAGGCCGCTTCGAACTTGCCATCAACGCCGCCCCCGCCAGCCACTGCCATAAGCTGGTCTGTCACTCCGGTGAATTGAGCCCGGAGCGCCTCGACGCACTTTTAAAACCCGCGCACGCCAGCGGACATCCGCTCTTCTTTGTCGTCCTCGACGCCGACCGTCTGGACCACGACCGGCAGGTTCTTCTCGAAAAACTCGTGCGCGGACGGCTCGAAAAACACGCCGAACTGTCGAAACGCCTCCGCCTCGTCCTTTGTGCGCAAGACTCCCTTTGCGATCTGCATTTCAACGAGTTCCTCCTCATGCGGGCCATGGCCAACACGTTTCGCATCCCCGATTTTTCCACCAGAAAGCAGGATTGGGTCGAGATCGCCAAGGCGATCCTCTATCGTGCCAGTAGTGGACGCGAAACCCTGGGCGGAGCCGCCCTCAAGTGGATCGAACTGGAAAATTGGCCCGGGAATTACATGCAGCTCCACCGCACCATCGAGATCGCCCGCCTTCAAGCCAGGCTCACCTCCATCGTGTCCATGATGCAGATCCAGTCTGCCATCACCAAAGAACCCCAGTGCACCGAACCCCTCTTTCACGACATGCTTTTCCACGTGTATTCGGGCGAGGAGTAGCCCGGGCATCGGTTTTTGGGCATTGTCCAGGACATGCATGGCGGAGCAGGCTGCGTGGCCCATGAAGCCATGCTTTACCCCTCTCGGTCTGCTCATTGATTACACCGTCACCAATCTCGTGGCTGGCGAGCCGGTGGAGAACATTCAGGCGGCCAATGCCCGCCTGGGCCGGGGCATCAACCTGGCGAACGCATTGGAGGCGCCGAAGGAAAGCGAATGGGGCGTGACCCTCCATCCCGAGTATTTCCAATTATTCGCGAGGCCGGTTTCTCATCCATTCGACTGCCCGTTCGTTGGTCCGCGCATGCCTTGAAGGAGTCGCCTTACACCATTGATCCCGTATTCGCCGCCCGGGTTGACTGGGCGATCGATCAAGCGACCGCCAACCGGCTCAACGTCATCATCAACGTCCATAACTACGAAGAGATGGACAAGAATCCGGACGCCAACCAAGAGCGCCTTGCGGCCCTGTGAACGCAAATCGCCGAACGCTACCAGAGCCGGCCGGCATCCGTATACTTCGAACTCTACAACGAACCGCACGACAAGCTCACGGGCGAGCGCTGGAATACGGTCATTCCTGTTTTGCTCAAGGCCGTTCGCAAATCCAACCCTTACCGTCCCGTGATCATCGGCCCCGGTTCGTCGAACTCGATCAACTCACTGGACACGCTCCGGCTCCCACCGGAAGAGCATCGCGTGATCGTGACCGTTCACTTTTACGCCCCCTTCGAGCTCACGCACCAAGGCGCCTCCTGGCTCACCGGCGCCGACAAATGGAAGGACCGCCACTGGACCGGCAGCGACGCCGAGAAGACCACCCTGCGCAACTCACTCGAGAAGGCGGCGCGCCGGGGACGGGAACAGAACCGCCCGATTTTCCTCGGCGAATTCGGCTCCTATTCAAATGGCGACATGGAATCGCGGGCTCTCTGTACGCACTTCGTGTCGGGTGAAGCGAGCAGCCTGGGCTTGAGCTGGGCCTACTGGGAATTCTGCTCCGGCTTTGGCGCCTACGATCCGCAGGCCGAGGCCTGGCGCGAGCCGCTCAAGGCCGCGCGGCTCGAGACGCAGTAAGCCCCAAGCTCCTGCGCTCAACCCATGGACGGGCTGGATATCCCCGAATTCACCGGTGCGGCCGGCGCACCGTCAGGAGAGCTGGCGGGCGCGGGAGTCGGCGCAGGTGCTGGCGCGGCGGGGGCAGGCACGTTTTTGAGCGGAGGTGAATAACTGCGAATGATGGCTGGATTGTCGGTCGCCGAAGCGGGGGCTGCTTCATCCAATGTTCCCGAGTAGGCCCTGAAGTAATCGATCTCCATGCTGTTGGGCATGTCTTCGACGATCTGCGCATAGGTGGGATGTTTCTTGTCGATGCTCTTTCCCCAGCCATTTCCCGTGATGGAGATGTTGAACAAAAAATAATGAGGCACATCCGGCACGTGCTTCGGATCTTTGACGCGGAAAATCGGCTTTCCATCCAGATAGTAAATGAGGCGTTCCGGCGACCAGTAGAGCCCGTAGGTATGGAACTCGGTGTCCGCATTTTTATATGTCAGCTCCGCAGGGCCCCAACCGTCGTTGTCCTGCGCGTAGGCTCCGTAGCCGTGCGGCGCCGGGTCTTTTTCGGTGACTTTCCCGTAGCTCCAGATGCAGCCCACATGGATGGGATAACTGCCGTCCGTTTTCTTCCACCACGGCATGAATTCGAAAATATCGATCTCGATGCCGGTGCCGTAGTTCTTGGTCCGGTAGGAACCGCGAACCTCCGTCGGATAATCTTTGCCACGGTCGGGCAGCATCCAAAACGCGGGCCAGATGCCGGCGCCCCTCGGATGGGGCATCTTGATCCGGGCCTCGAAATACCCGTAAACGGGCGTGAATTTTCCGTAGCTGGTGAAAGCGCCCGACGCGAATTTCTGCGTCTGCCCCTGACGCCCGTTGCGGTCGGTGTTTTTGCAGTCCCGCTGCTCGACCTTGATCGTGCAGATGCCGTTGGCCACGGTGATGTTTTCGGGCACGAAGCCCTGCATC
>FSTE01000045.1_pt1 | contig 9473 bp, 8 predicted proteins | sample 1637071 | NCBI WGS metagenome assembly FSTE01 (sample SAMEA3914818, study PRJEB12502) | metagenome | biome: forest; material: soil | place: Canada | collected 2010-06-26 | depth 0.1 m
CTCCTCGGCGATCACGCGCCGGAGCGCCGCGCCGTCGAGCATGGAAAACACATGGCTGCGATGCGCCACTTGCATGGCCGGAGCGCCGGCATAGCGGTCGCACGCGATCACTTCGCAGCCGAGGCGTTGCAACTCGATCACGACCTCCTTGCCCAGCTCCCCCGAACCGAGCAGCAAAACGCGCGTGGCGCGTGACGAAGAAGGCGGGGCAAACGTTCCGGGAGTGAGCATGGCGAAAAGTGAGTAACCTTGCGGACGGCCCTCATCGGCGGCAACCCCGCTCCGCGCCGGCTCGACGTCCAGACCGGCGACGCGACGAGCCTCCAAGCTCTCCTGCATCGCGCGTTTTTCCAGCGGCGACTGCGGCTGCATTTTGCGCAACAGCTCAGGCATCGCCTCCCGCAGCGGCGAATCCGCCAGATAATCCGCGATCATCGTCTTGTTCCCCCGCGTGGAAAGCCCCGCGAACACATGCAGCTCCAGTTGCAGCCGCAGCGCGTCGTGCTCCGCCTTCAAGCCCAGCGCCGCCAGCACAAAGAGCAGCGCCTCCATCGTGGAAAACTGCCCCGCCTCCTGCTGCGCACGCAGCCAGTAGCGGCTCTTCCCCGTCATCGGCAGGCTCACGCGCCGCCCCCAGCCCTCGACCGCTTTTTTCATGTCGGCCGCCTCGCCCCAGCTCCCGTCAAGCAGGAGCAGTTGCAAGTCATCCGGCACGGCGTCCGTCGGCATCGGTTCTCCCAACGGATGCAAAATCCACAGCGTTTTCCCCGGACGCACGATCTGCGCACGGTCGAGCGGCGTGTTGTGGGTGTAAACATGCAGCCGCGACTCGGGCATCACCCGCTTGATCAGATGCCCCGTGCTGCTCGGCCGCCACACCTCGCGGCTGTGCATGAGCACATCGACCGCCAGCGGACACTCCAGCGTGCACAGCCCCTCGCAGATGCACCACCGGGGGAGATGCTGGCAGCGCGCGCAGCGCGGGGTCGGATTGCGGACAACACTTCGGGCCATCGTGCCCTATGCCGTGCGGCAACCGCCCCCATCCGTCAAGACGGCATGCCATTCATTCAACCCTCGGGCGGCATCAGCCGCCCCTCCGCTTTACCGTGGAGGCCATTACTCCCAGAGACAAAGCGCGGCAGCGCGGAGATGGTCACATGGGCAGCATGTGACCCCGAGCGTAAGCGAAGTGGGTGTCTGACGGCGGGTGCCCTTTGGGCGACGGAAGAAACAATCGCCCATTGGCGGATTACATCAGTGGTTAAACCTCCGTGGCTCGACGTTTGGCCCATCTATGCGGCGCTGGCATCCTATATGCTAAATCCATCGGCGAGCCCCGTGCGCTCACACCCATCCCCTTAGTTCCCATGATGCCGCGCCCTTCCAACGAATACCTTTTCGCCGAACTTGAAGTTTTCCTCGCCCGTGCCGACACCTGCCGGAATTCGTTTAGCATGATGATTCATTTTGCGATCAGACTCGCCGGCGTCGCCGACGCCCGCCGGGTGCTGGCCATCGTGAAACGATCCCCCGAGGCCTCCCTGTTCACCCCGCTTATCACCGGACTCCGCCTCCACCTAGGCGAAATCAGCGCCGCCACCGGCGAATCTGCGCCGCTCGCCCTCCAAATTGCCGACCGGATCGCCGAAGCCGCCTCGATGAGCACCCCGCGTCAGGCCGTGGCGTAAAGCCTCCCGCCTATCTCAGGCAGGTTCTAAAAAGGTAGGGACGGACCGCTGGGCCGTCCGGTCCGGATGTGGGAGCGAGCTTGCTCGCGAGGATCGAATATCGCGAGCAAGCTCGCTCCCACGTTGAACAACCAATCGTGCCGCCAGAGTTGCTCTGGCTTTACTCAGAGAACGCATTTTCAATGGGGCCGAGAATCCTCGTGGATTCTCGCCTCTCCATGCCCAGCTCCTCTCCCCGCAGTCCCTGGACTGCTCTTTTCGAATCGTTGCGACGCCTGCGCGGCAAGCTGACCGCCAAGCTCCTCTTCAGCGAGCGCCTCAATTCCTGGGTCTACCCCACCCCCGAGCCCGCCACAGAGCCGACGAAGGACGAGCGCTACCGCGATTTTAACCGCAGTTACTTCGCCCAGTTCTACGAGCAAGAGAAGATGCTCGCCGACAAGCCGCGCATGGATTTCTACCACGCCGCCATCGCCCGCCACATCAAGCCCGGCGACCGCGTCGTCGACCTCGGCACCGGCACCGGCATCCTCGCCGCCTTCGCTTCCCGTCAAGGCGCCGCCAAGGTCTACGCCATCGACCACTCCGTCATCCTCGAACACGCCAAAACCCTCGCCGCGCACAACCGCATCGAAAACGTCGAGTTCATCAGCACCCACAGCAAGGACCTGAAGCTCGACGCCCCCGTGGACGTCATCCTTCACGAACAGATGGGCGATTACCTCTTCGACGAAGACATGGTGGTCAACATCACCGACCTCCGCGAACGCCTGCTCAAGCCCGGCGGCCTCATCCTCCCCGGCCGCTTCGAGCTGTTTTGCGAACCCGTGAAAATCCGCGACACGCGCTTCGTTCCCCATATCTGGGACATGAACGTCCACGGCATCGACTACTCGTGCATGGACCGCGAACGCCCGCAGGACCCGCACTACTACCACATCCCCGCCGCCGACCTTGGCTACGTTGATCACCTGTTATCCGAACCGTCCCCCGTCCTGACCATCGACCTGCAAACCCTGCGCGCCGACGACCTCCCCAAGGAACTGCACTTCACGCGCACGATCACGCGCAGCGGCCGCTTTGACGGCTACGTCGTCTATTTCCGCGCGATGGTGGATGACGATCTCTCGCTCAACTCCAGCCCGCTCGACCCCGGCCGCGCGACCAACTGGGGCTACCGCATCCTCCGCACGGATCGCGATTTCCTCACCGAAGGCGACGTCATCGACATCACCCTCACCATCGGCAACTGGCCCGAGGTGACCTCATGGCGCTGGAAGCACACAAAGTCGCCCTGCACTGTTTCGTCATGACGACCGCCTCCACACTGCCGCACGCCTGGGCAGGACTGTTTGAACACGGCTACACCCGCGAACAATTCGCCGCTCTCTCCGCCGCCGTGGACGCGGCCTACGCGACCGGCGACGTTTTCCCGCCTCGCGAAAATCTTTTCCGCGCCCTCGAGCTCGTGCGCCCCTCAGAGGTGAAAGTCGTCATCCTCGGCCAAGACCCTTACCCCACGCCCGGCAACGCCCACGGCCTGTCCTTCTCCGTTCCTCCCGCCGTCCGCACGCCCGCCTCGCTCAAAGCCATCTATCTGTCGCTGGCCCGCAGTTTTCCCGACTGGCGCACGCCCGCCTCCGGCCATCTCGAACCGTGGGCGCACCAGGGCGTGCTGTTGCTCAACACCATCCTCACCGTGCGCTCCGGCGAACCCATGAGCCACGCCAAGTTCGGCTGGCAGGCGTTCACCCAGGCCGCGCTTCGCCTCGTGCAAGCCGAGTCACCCTTCGTCGTTTTCATGCTCTGGGGCGGCAAGGCTGTCGCTTCCGCAGAGCCGCACATCGACACGAAACGCCACGCGATTCTGCGTGATCAGCACCCGTCGCCGCTCGCGCAAAACCGCCTGCCGCCCGAGCAGAAATTCGCCGCCAACGGGCACTTCGCGGAGGCCAACCGCCTGCTCGCCGCACACGGCCGCCAGCCGGTTGACTGGCGGCTCTGATACCTGGGAGGCTCCGTGGGCCTCAGTCCGGCTTGCGGAATTCCTTGTGATCGGCGCGCTCGAGGTTACCGAGATCCGTCAACAGCTTCGTGGCGCCGGCGTTATCGCCCGCCTTGAAGGCAGCCTCGAGCTTGGCGAGGGCGGCGCTGAAATCCTTCAACTTCGCCTGATAACTGGCCGTGAACGCCGCCCGGTCTTTTTCCGGCAGGTCGGCGGCCTTAGCCGGGACCAGACTCGTCGCGGTGTCGGCGGCTTTCGCCATCTGCGCCACCAACGTAAGTGAAGAGGCATTCTGCGAGGCGTCGGCCGCCTGCTTTTTCAGCTGCTTGAACGCCTTGTTCATCGTTTTCATTTCCTTTTCCAGCGGAGTCGCACCGCCGCCTTCGGCGCGGACGAGCGGGCAGGTGATGACGGTGAGCAGCAGGGCGGTGAAGAATAGACGGAGTTTCATAGATAGGGTTGGATAAAACGCGGTTAACCAGTGACGCCTCAAAACTGCCCAAGTTACGCCTCGGCTGACAAACCGTTTACGACGCAACTTTCATCTTTCATTCACGTCTAGGGGTTGAACTTCCTGCGCACCACCCGCACGCTTCTCCTCCGCCCCGCCACCCATATGAAAGGCAAGACCGAGATCATCATCCTGTTCCTCATCGGGCTCGCCCTCATGCTGTTGCTTTCGTGGCTTCATCTCCATCCGGCAGACACTCCTCCTCAGGCAACCACCCCGGCCTCATCCCCCGTCTCCGAACCGGCCGCCACCACGGCCGATGATCCGTCCGGCCCGGCGATCACCCCCGACGCCACCGCCGCCGTGCTCGCCGCCAAGATGAACCGGCGCTTCACCCGCCCCGACGCCCGCGCCCACGAGGCCGTGCTGATTTTCAAAAACGAGGATGGCTACCGCCGCTTCCTCGCTCGCGCCGCCCAGACCGGCGCCGAGGTGCTCGGCCAAATCGATCCGCTCTGGATCGCCCGCGTCCATGTGCGCGCCTACGACACGCTGGCCGCCGAACTCCTCGCCCACGCCGCCGACTACGGCGGGGTCGCCGCCAACACCCTCGTGCAAGCTCCGCCCGTCCCCGAGGAACGCTCCTCCCATCCCCAGATTCCCGTGCGTGACACGCTCCTCGCGACCCTTGGCATCACCACCGACAACTCCGCCTGGGGCCGCGGCGTGACCATCGCCGTGCTCGACAGCGGTGCGTTGTCCGACGTGACGCTCGGCGGCGGACGCCTCAAGTATCTCGACATCGGCCTCGGCTACACCGGCCCCGTGGACGAAAGCCTCCACGGCACCGCCGTCGCCGCCCTCGCCGCCGGATCATCGCCTGACGCCCGCGGCGTCGCTCCCGCCGCCGGCATCCTCAGCCTCCGCGTGACCGATACCGATGGAAAAAGCGACGTGTTCACCGTCACCCAAGCCATCGTCGCGGCCGTCGATGCAGGCGCGCAGATCATCAACATCAGCATGGGCGGCTATTCGACGTCCGAAGCATTTGACCGTGCAGTCGCCTACGCCGACACCCACGGAGTCGTCATCGTGGCCGCCGCCGGCAACGACCAAGCCGCACGCCTTGCCTGGCCCGCCGCCAATCCTCGCGTGGTTTCAGTCGGCGCGGTCGATGCGACCGGCCAGCAGGTCAGTTTCTCCAACTCCGGCCCGCAGCTCCACCTCACCGCCCCCGGCTACGGCATCCAGACCGCCGGCGTAAACGGCGAGCGCATCCTCTTCAGCGGCACCTCCGCCAGTGCGCCCGTCGTCTCCGGAGCCATCGCCGCCGTGATGTCGGAAACACCCGGCCTCACCGCCGCGCAAGCCGTGCAAGTCCTGCAAACTCACGCCGACGACGGCGGCCCCGCCGGCGACGACCCCGACTACGGCCACGGCGTCGTTGACCTCGGCTGGGCGATGACCCGCAACGATCCCACGCGCACCGACATCGCCATCTCCAGCAATTCCTACGATGGCGAAAGCTCCACCGTCGCCGTCGTCATTCAAAATCGCGGCACCACCACCACCGCCACCATGACCCTCACCGCCGACATCGCTGGAACCGTCCGCAACTACGCGGTCCCCCCGCTCGCGCCCGGCACCGTCACGTCCGTCAACCTCCCCGTTGATCCTGCGCAACTCGCCCGTGAAGGCCGCCTCGTGCTGCGCACCGATCTCGTGTTACCGCCCGGCTTCACCGATCAGATCCCCGCCAACAACCACCGCGCCAGCGTGCTCACTGCACCCGCCCCCTGAACCGGCCACGCATGGTATCGACACCGCAGCGGCGGTCTCTTTAGCGTCTCCCCTCTTTCACCCATGAATTTTTCCCGGTTATTCTTCGCGCCTGCCGTTTTCTTCGCCACCTCGGTCGCGTCCGTCCAGATGCTCCGCGCCGACGCCCCGGCAAAGCCGCTGGAGGTCACGCTCGTCGCCACCATCCAATACGCCACGCACGACTTCTACACCCACACGCCCGACCACGCCGGTCCGGATTTCCAGGGCGTCACGCGTATTTTCCCGGGGCAGAGCGTGGAACTCGTCGTACTGGCCAAAAACTACGCGGTCAACGCCTCCGGGCGCGCCGCCCTCCTCTACGATCTCGACATCACCTACCCGGGCGGACGCACCCAATCGGCCGGCAAGGATCTCAAGCTCAGCGTCGGCCCCGCGCCCGACGCCAGCCTCCTCGCCTACGCCAGCCAGACCGCGACCTACAGCACCGACCCCGGCGATCCGCTGGGCAACTACACCTTCACCGCGACCGTCCACGACCGCGCGGCGGGAAAGACTGTCCTCCGCAAAGCCGTGACTGTGCAGGTCGTGCCCTACGTCGAGCCCACCCTGCCCCCCGGCTTTAATCCCGGAGACTGGATGACTTCCTATTATCTCGATCCGTCACCCTCCCTCGCTCTGCCCGCCCTCTTCAGGATCGCCACGCTTCTCCCCAAGAACAACACCGACGCCTGGCCCCCCGTCCTTGGATTCTACGAGGAAGTATTGAAGACCAACCCCTGGCTCGCCCCCGTGTTTCTGCAGCGGCTTAAAACCGCCAACGAAGCCGACAGCACCCTCCTCCTGTTCGTCCTCGGCTATGCGTGGCGGCACGACCCGACCTTCGCCGACCTGAGCAAGGGACCGTGGCCCGATGCCGACACCGACGAGCTGAACGATCCCATGCAGATCGACCTGCTTTGGGGACGGTTTTTCGCGACCGGCGCCTTTGCCCCTCTTGATCGCATCACCTCCGCGCTGCACATGCACCGTTACCTCGGGGCGCTGGATAAACTGAAGGCAACCACCCCGACCGCTAAGGCGCCCACACCCGAGGTGATGAAAGAACTCGTCCTCAAGTCCGCCCAGTGGTCGCTCGGCCGCAATGCCCGCGTCCACCCCCTCGTTCGCCGCTACTGCGAATGGATCCTCGCTCAAAAAAATCCCGATCTCACCTTCAACGACCTCCTCGCCGCCGCCCTCCCCGAACCTGCGGCCGCACCAGCGTCCGCGCCGCCCGCGCCCTCCGTAAAACCGCTGGTCTCTTTTCCCCACCCGGCCTCGCCGTAAATCCCCCCCTACGGGCGGCTTCCCTTTCACCCGCAGAGCGTCGGTTTATTTTGAAGACAGCGCCTAAAGGAAATCAGCCTCGTGCCTGAACACCTCCGGATTGATCGGCGCACGCACCGATTGCCGGGCCCCCAGCAAAAGATAAATCACCGCCATCAGCGTGTTCGCCCCCGCCTGCTCGGTGTGATGCTCCTCGAAATACGGCCGGGCATTCGCACCGTAGGCGGCGCGATCCTCGGGCGACTCGCGGAACCAATCGCCGAAAAGAGCCTCGTAACCGGCCGTCGTGTTGTCCTCCGCCAGTCCCGCCGAGTGGTTCACGACCTCCCTCCAAAGGTTCAGCCCCTTCGCGATCAACACCGGCCTCCCCGCTGAAAACGCCTCCGCCACCGCCTGCCCGGAATGCTCGGCGCGCGCCGGCTGCACGAGAGCTTCGGAAGCCTGCAACACGCTCCACCGCCCCGGACCGGTCAACGTGCCGATCCCCTGCACGACACCGCCCAGTCCATGCCGGGCCAGGGAGCGGCGCAGCTCCTCCGCCGCGTCTTCATCGTCAAATCCGCTGAGCAGCAGCCGCATCGAGTCGCGATCCCACTGGCCCGCGCCGGCCAGGTTGCGCACCGCGCGCAGAAGCGTCTCGGGAACCCGGTCGATCCCCGGGGCCAGCACGCTGAAAATCCGCTTCCCCGCCAGCTCGGGATGCCCCGCCAAAAAGCCGGCCCCGGGCGTCTCGCCGTTGCCCGCCGGCCTGTCCGCCACTCCGCAGGGCAGCACGAACTCGTGGCAATCGTAGGGCCAGAAACATTCCCGCGCCTCGCGCCTCGCCTCCTCGCTGGCAAAGAAAACCGCATGGGCGTCACGAAGCAGCGGATACCCCGCCCACGGCCAGCAAAGCCGCTGCCTGGCTTTCTCCAGCAACCGGGAAAATCCCTTCAAAAAGCCGAGATATCTGGGTGCAAAAACAAAATAAGGCACGCCGGTCGTGCGCAGCGCCTGCCAGGCACGGTAGGCATCGCGCCCCGCCACTCCGCTGATCAGCACGCAGTCATAGTCGCCCGCATGCTCGCGCAGCCACTGCATGAAACCGCGGGTGGCTGCGCCCTTCGCGCAGCCCGCGCCGACCTCGTGGACCACCCCGGGAAATTCCCGCCGCCACGATGCGTCTCCGGACGCGAGGGCCAGCATCTCCACGGAATGCCCGAGGTGGCGATTGACCGCCGACAGCAGCCGGACGTTGTCAATCAACCCGCCGGTCTCCGGATCAACCGTGTGAAACGCGTGTAGTATCCGCAGGGGCATCGGATTTGTGGGTTGCGGCGCAAGTGGGGCACAGGGAATAGAGTTGTTTCGGCTTTTGGTGGAATTCGGAGGCCTTCCGCCAGCCGGCCTCGTTCACCGTGATGCAGCCGCAGCCGGGACACACCGACAGCAAACGCTCCAGCATGGCCAGCCGCCGCCGGTGCGCCTCCAAGGTGCGCTTGTAAATGAAGACCCCCGACGTCGCCATCGAATAGGTAAAAAGCCGGATCCCGGCGTTCTCATAGAGCAGCCACATATGGGAAAAACGGTGCCCCGTGAAATAATCTCCCAGCGCCCAGAGGGTCATGCACAGGACGGAAAAGAAGATCCCGAATCCAAACCCCATCTGCCAGGTGGCATAGCCCACCAGCACGATGTAAAGCGGGCCGATATTGACCTCATAGGTCGTGATGCAGTCGAAGATGAAAATACCCGACAGCAAAAGGCTGACCTGAATAAAGTGACGGATGAAGGAGTTTGATGTGCTCACAGGAAAGGCTCGCCTCGATTGATTGGAAGGAATCCCGAAATGATCAAGCCAAGGTATAGAATCTTACGATACGGCCGGCCGCCGTTTCAACGCATCCTCAAAGACCGCCGCCAGCCCGTCCACCATGCGGGCCGCCGAGAAAGGCTCGAAGGCGGTATCAATGAACGGGACATACTTGTTGCACCCTCCCTCGATGAACCACCGGCGGTTGATTTCCTCGGCCAGCGGCGCGATGTCCTCCGGCCCCGTGAAGCCGTGTGCGATGCCCGCCCCCACGTTCAAGGCGAACCGCAGCACCGGGCTGTCCCGGTGGAAAACCATGAGAAGCGGCCGGCGGGCGAGCACGTAGGGGAAAAACTTGGACGCACTGTAGGTCGGGTCGTTCGAGCCCACCGCGACCAGGGCGCTGGCGTTGCGCAGGTAGTAGAG
>FSTE01000372.1_pt1 | contig 9467 bp, 7 predicted proteins | sample 1637071 | NCBI WGS metagenome assembly FSTE01 (sample SAMEA3914818, study PRJEB12502) | metagenome | biome: forest; material: soil | place: Canada | collected 2010-06-26 | depth 0.1 m
GCCCGGCAAACCGGAAATAAAATATATCAATCCCTGCGGTTGCTGGCACTCATCGACCGAACCAACGTCATTCCTTAATGACGTCCTTTTCCACGATCCTCACCCATCCCGGCGGTGCGCACAAAGACGAATTCCTCGCCTGCTGCGTTCTTCTCGCCGAACAGCCCGCGCCCATCATTCGCCGCGAACCCACGCCCGCCGACCTCGCCGATCCGGCCATCGCCGTCGTCGATGTCGGCCACGTTCACGAGCCCGCGCTCAACAACTTCGATCACCACCAGCTCCCGCGCGACCACGTCCCCACCTGCTCGCTCTCGCTCGTGCTCCAACACCTCGGACTCTACGAGGACGCCCGCCAGTTCTGCGACTGGCTCGAACCCGCCGAATGGTTCGACTGCCGCGGCCCCAACGACACCGCCCGCTGGCTCGGCGTGGAGCGCGCCGTGGTCGGCAAACTCAACTCCCCCATCGACGGCACCCTGCTGCGCCGCTTCGCCCAGTCCGCCAGCCTGGCCCCCGGCGAGCCGCTCTGGGAAATCATGCGCATGATCGGCGACGACCTGCTCACCTACGTTCGCTCGTTGCGCACCCGCCTCGATTTCATCGCCCGCCACGCCGAACTGTGGACGCTCGACGACATCGCCGGCACTCCCTGCGTTCTGTTTCTCCCGCGCACCGATCCGCTGCCCGACGATCCCTCCGCCGCCATCGAGCGCTACGTCGAAAGCCGCGGTTTCGGCGACCGCGTCATCGGCCTCGTCTCGCCGGATCGCCGCAGCGGTGGCTACGGACTCTCCCGCCACCGCGACAACGCACGTCTCGATTTCACGCGCATCCTCGGCGAACCCGACGTCCATTTCGCCCACGCACGCGGCTTCGTCGCCAAGACCTCCGCGACTGATTCGACGCGCCTTCGTGCACTGCTAAAAATGGCGTGTGTCCCTGCTTCATTCTGAGCCCGCCATGTGTTTCCGCTTCTGGCAGATCCTGATTCTGACCGTCGTTTTTCACGCGGCCGCGATCACTCCGCTGATCGGACAGGAGGTGCTGTCCCTCTCCTGGCCGACCCATCACGCCGCACCGCCTGCCTCGCTCACCCCCGAGCTTGCACCCTACCTGCCGCTGCTGCGGACCAGCATCGACCATTTGCCCGAGGCCAGCCTGGTGAATCTCGCGTTGATCCAGTCCTCTGCGCTCGAACTCTCCGCCACCGACGCCGATAAAATTCGAACTCTCGTTTCGCAACGCTACGCCTTGATCGCCGCCGATCCCGTTTTCAAAAACACGCCTTCCGCCCTCGGCTATTGCTTTTCGGAAAGCCGCCCCAAACAGGGATTCGCCACCCTGTATCGCCCCAAGAAAACCAACGCCCAGACGCCCGTCATTCTCTTCCTGCACGGCTACGGTGGCAGTTTTATTTGGTATGCGCACCAACTCGCGGAATGGTTTCCCGACCACATCATCGTGTGCCCCGCCTACGGAATCGATCCGTCGGCAGTGCCCGCCGCCTACCTCGACGAATGCCTCGCCGCAGTCGCCGCCCGCCTGAAACATTCGCTGGCCAAACCCACCCTTGTCGGTCTCTCCGCCGGAGGTTTTGGCGCGACCCGCGTCTATGCGGCCAACCCAACGGCCTACCGGCAGCTGATCGTGCTTGCCGCGTATCCTCCTGACGACGCCTTCCGCACATGGCCCAAGTCCGCTCAAGCCGGTTTCCTCGTGGGCGCGAAAGAGTATTACGTGAAGGACGGTGGCTTCGCCTCCTACGTCAAATCACTCGCCGCCCGCTCGTCCCGTTTTCAAGGCGTCGTGATTCCGAATGCCGATCACTTCTTCCTGCTCACGAATCCTGCCGAGACACGGCGCCAGCTTCAGACTTGGCTGAAGTAGCTCGGTCGGCGGATTGTATTCACACCAAACCAAACAAAGGGCGGACCGGGTTTACCGGCCCGCCCTGCCCGATCATTGTCCGACGAACACTCCGCGGCCACCGGTGCCGATGAACACCTTGCCCGCATTCTGGCGGTCACCCGCCAGCGTGTTGATCTGCACGATGCTCGGATCGACCAACCTGGCCCAAGTCGCGCCGTAATCCTCGGAACGGTAGATTCCCAGAACGCCAGCCTTGTAGCCGTAGATATAAACGGCGTAGCCCGTGCCGGAAGCGGCTTTGCCGAAACCGACTGCGGTGACGCGGCCGACATTTGAGATCTGCGCCCAAGCTACCCCGGAGTTTACGGAGCGCCAGAGTCCGCCGCCGACATGAGTCCCATAATAGTCGGAATCGTCACAGAGCCAAATATCACCACCGGAAGGATAGGTGGGAGACACCGGGGCCGCGACCAGCTGGGGGGTCCGTATGTTAGAAGTGCCGCCATTGCTGACACTGCCAACCTGCGTCCACGTGGCCCCGTCCGTACTGCTATAGATCAGATGGGAGGAGCCCCCGAACTTGCCCAGATAGAACTTACCGTTGCCGCGGTCGGCGGCGAGACACTGGCCCGACATGCCCAGGCTGTTGCCATTGGTATATACACCGGCGATCGGCGAGTTAAAGGCCCCTGTGGACGCAGCCCACGTGACACCGCGGTCTTTGCTGTAATACGCCGGGATCGTCGCCTGATTATAGTTAATCGGCATCCAGACAATATTGTTGGGGTTGGTCGCCGATATCGCGATACGCCCGGCGCCGCCGCCGTTGGCTCCGCTCACGAGAAGCGACGGTACGGTTGAAGCATAGGTGCCCGCCACGCTTTGAAACAGCGGACGGGTGTTCCAAGTAAGGGCGCCTTCGGCCCAGGAAGTCACATCCTCGGCGTTGACACCGACTACTGACGTCCCCGCGTAGTTTGAATTTTGCAGGAACAGGCGCAGCTTGGCCGTCGTAAGAGAACTGACTCCGGTAAGGTCGAATTTAAGATAAATCCACCGCTGGGAATTAACGGCGTCGAGTTTGGCGAGCAACGTGGTGCCACTGCCATTGTTAACGGTGGCCGAAGTCCCGTCCTGGACGTAGGTATCCGCAGTGGTGGTGATCGGAGTGGTGCCGTTAACGAGCAACTGCGGTGCGTTGGAGCCCTCCCTGGAATCGAAGGTTAAGAGAGCGCCCGTGGTACTGCCGCGAACAATCAAAGTCACCAGGCCTCCCAAGTGCTGCTTCAAATAGGGAGCCACATCCCATTCGACCCAGCTGTTAACCGTGCCGGCCGGGATGGACACTTGGTCGACCTGACCGAATGTAATCCAGCTTGCCCCGCCGTCTTTGGAAAAAGATCCGGCGCCGGCAGTCCATTGGGAGGCGTTTTGAACGGAAGCGCGGACCCACGTGTTGGGATCGCTTTCGGAGAAGTCCAAGCTGGTGGTGTTGCCGCCGCTGGGATTCGAAAAACGGTTTCCGCCGGCTCCATAAGGACGCACGGTGATGTCAGTGTAACGGGCTCCGCCCACGTCGCCCACTCCGGTCAACAGCTTGCCTCCGGTGGGTGCGTTCTTAACCACGGCAACGACCGTTTCCTCCTGACCCTTTTGCAAGGTATACCACTGGCACCCGCCGGGGCCGGAGGGAGGAAGGGTGTTGTTGCCCAGATTCTGGGCGTCTCGCGTGCGCAAAACCCCGAAGAAATCTCCCGCCCAAAGCTCGCTGGAGTTGGACGGATTGATCAGCAGCGACGAGGTGTTGCCGAACCAATAACCGGTCATGCTGGGAGTGCCGTCCGGCTCTGTTCGAGAGTTGGAGATAGTGCTGCCGTTGGGGCTCACTCCATTAAAAATCGTATCCTGCGTGGACCAGGACGTGCCGCCGTTGGTGGAGCGCCAGATATTGTTATACTGATACTGCCAGTTGCCCTCGGCGATATAAACGGTGTTGCCCGTGGCATCATTGGGATCAACGGCGACGCCCTGATACTGAACCGATCCGCTTTGATAGAGCATCGTCGTGGGCAGGTTGCTCAGTTGGTTCAGAACCGTCGAGGTGCCGCGAAGCATCTTGAACACGCCTTCCCCGCCGGCGGTCAGATAAAGCGTGCCATTGCTGGCAATTTGGGCGCGACGGGGGCCGGTCAACGTTTGGCCGGAAGTGACACCTACCTTGCTCCACGTGGTACCGTCAAACTTGTAGAGGCCGCCGGTGGTGGCAGTGCCGACGACGCCCGCGTAGACGAGGGTGCTTCCGCTATTCTTGTCGCAAGCGACGAATGTGACACCCGCGTTGGCCGTTCCAACTGGCACGGAGGCCGTCGACACCTGCGTCCACACCCAGGTGCCGCTGGTCTTGTCGCCTTTCTGAAGGCCGTTGTTAATGGAGCCATACCAGACGATATTCGGATTGTTGGGATCGACCGCGAGACGTTCTCCGCAGCTCTTATAACCGCCATTGGGCAGCATCGCGATGGCCGGGCTGATGAGCGTCCAACTCGCCCCCTGGTTGTCGGACACATAAATCCCATTTCCGGCGGCGATATAAACCCGGCTGGCGTTGCTTGGGTCCGCCGCGATCGACTCGACGCCCATCATCCCACTGGCGTTGGCCGTACCAAAGGGAACCATGGTGTCGCTCAACGAAACCCAGGTGCCGTTGCCAGCAACATCCCCGGTGGGCGACCAGCGGAAGGCCCCGCCGACGTCGGTGCGACAGTAGATCACGCCACCCGTGGCGTTGCTCGCAAAACCGGTGACAAAACCGCCACCGCCAAGCGGGACAGTGCTCCAGACCGGAACCGTAACAGTGGTATACGACAAGGTAGGCACATACGCACCACCGGCTTCCGACATTCCAACCTGGTAGAGACTCCAATAAGTGTAGGCGTCGATGCTGTTGCGGATAAAAACATAGGCGTTCGAAGCGCCGGCCAGACGGGCGGCCGCAAGACAGTCGTTGAGATGGTTGACCAACGCGGCACCCGACTCGGTGACCGTCGCATAAGAAGGAGTCGCCGGCGTGATGAAGTTGTCCTTCAGAAGAACACTCGTCGTATCCAACGCTCCATCATAAAAATCAGCTGCCGCAATGGCGGGACTGGAGCTGTAACCCAGACCGTAGAGATCGTCATTCACAGTCATGCCAGAACTTGGGACCGATGTCTTAACCGAGTAAGTTGCGGCGGAAAATTGCTGCGTCGGATCAGTCAGAACGGCCGACGGAATTTGAAAGACATGGATGACACTGTGCCGGATGCCCGCATCCGCACCGATCCGGCCAAAGGTCGTCGTGGTGGCCGTGACGGTGCCATCGCTGTTGGCCTGACCGTCGGCAGCATTGCTGTTGATGGTCCCGGTAAGAGCGCGGACGGACGGAGCGCCCAAGCCCGCCAGAAGCAGGCAGAGAGAGGCCAGGGTTTTGAGTTTATGCAGATCGCTTCGCAGGGTGCCTGTGCTCCCGAAGGATGGATACGTTTTCATGGGGTTGTGGGGGTTGAGTTCCAAGACTCCCACCCATGCGCCGTCCTTCCGACAGGCCGAAGTCTGCCGCTAGACGAGAACCAGGGTAGGTGCCTAGAAAGCCCGCCCATCCACCCCATCATCCAACCCTCGGGCAACTGATTTACCCAAGCGGGCAATCATTCTAATCGTTTTTTTTAAAAAAACAGAACCGGTCACCTTTCCTCGCAATAATTTTACCGGGCCTCGCGCGCCGATCACAAATCCCCGAGCTGCGGGCGCAAAACGATCTCCTCCACCACCGTGCGACGTCCAAGACGGTAAACGTCAAGAAACGCGCGCGCCACATCCTCGGCCGGCATAATGCGCTCCGCCTTTACTCCGCTGGCAGACCACGATGGCGACCACGTCGCGCCCGGATGCACGCAACATACGCGCACGCCAGCCGTCTTCGTCTCCTCTCGCAGCACCTTCGCCAGTCCGGTCACGCCGAACTTCGCCGCGCAGTAGGCCGCGCTGTTCGGGTAAGCACCCAGCCCCGCAATCGAACTCATGAAAAACACGTCGCCACGTTTACGCGCGATCATCGCCGGCACGAAAGCCCGCGACACCAGAAACGCGCTGCGCAAGTTGGCCGCCACGATGCGGTCGAAATCGGCGACTTTGGTTTCCGCAAACGGAGCGGCGGTGAACACGCCGGCGTTGTTGATCAGCACGTCCACCGTCTTGAAACGCTTGGTTACGGCCTCTGCCATCGCGTCCACCGCCGCTTCGTCGGCCACATCGCAGAGAAACACCTCGGCGACCGCACCCAGTTTCACGCAGGCGCGCTGGACGGCGGCGAGGTTCTTCGCATTGCGCGCGACCAGCGCGAGACGCACGCCGGGCATCTCGCGGGCGAACACCTTCGCGATGGCCGCGCCGATACCCTGCGAGGCGCCGGTGATGAGGATAACGGGTTTGGCCATGGGAAAACTCAACAAACGAGAGACCGAAAATCCGAGAAGTCCGCCGTGAAGCCGTCCTTCACTCCTTTGCAGATCACGCTCACGGCATCGTGCGAATGCAGTGACTCCAGATGCGCGCAGGCAATCTGGAAATCCTTGATGCGCGCATCGGCGTTGAACTGCCGGTAGAGCAGCCGCGCCGCATCCTCGACGAACTTCACATGCGCGCCGTTGAGCTCGGCGAAGGCCTGCTCGTCCTCGCGCTTCACCATCACCTGCGTCTCGGTCTTGAGCGCGGCGACGCAGAGCGCGTGCACGTCCTCGATCCAGATTTTTTTTCCGGGCGTTTCCTCAAGGATGATGCGGGCCTTGCTCCGCTGCGAATGCGGGATCGCGTAGGCGCCGCGCTTGTCGCGCGCGTGCTCGGACAACTCCGCCGAACACGGGCACGCCGACGAGTAAACAAAGTCGAAATGGATGAAGCGCCGGTAAACGCCCGACTCGGTCATCACGCCTTCGAACGCCACGTTGTAGAATTGGTAGCCTTCGAGCCCGCTGCGCAGGCTGCGTTGCACGAGCGGATAGGAGAAACCGATCTTAAGTCGCGCCGCCTTGCTCTCCACTTTCCTCAGGTAGGCCGCGAGGATCTTGCCCATCCACTCGCCCGTGAAGACCTCGTTCTTGTGATCGTAAAACGACCGCACGATGCGGCTCATGTTGATCCCCTTCAAGTCGGCCTGCAGGGAAACGGTGCCGGTGATGCTAGCCTCAAGCGTGAGGGCTTTGCGCTCCTTGGTGCGGAATTTCAGCGGCAGCTTAAAATTGGAAACGCCCACCTGCTGGATCGGCACGTGCACACTTTCGCCGGAATCATTGGCGGCCTCCATCATGTCGGGCAGCGTGGCGACGTAGGCAGGCGTGGCCCTGAACTTCGCGTCGTAGCGCCGCTTGATTTTCGGGGCCTCTCCGCCCGCCGTCGGGTGGAGATACATGATTTTCTTGGCTTTCATTTTCGTTTTTGGGTTGGAGCCAGACGGGGACCGATAACCGTTCCCGCGGATGCGGGATAAACTGGCGGAGAGTGGATTTTTAGAACGCGTCGGGGCCGAAGTATTCGGCGAAGTTGCGAGGCGTCTCGTAAAGTTTCACGGAATGCAGCTTCCCGACCTTGATGTGCGGCGCGATCTCGTTCCAGAAGGCGATCACGAGGTTTTCCGTGGACGGGATGATGCCGCGCAGGAAATCCACCTCGTCGTTGAGATTGTGGTGGTCGCACTTGTCCACGATGACCGTGTTCAATAGCTGCTTCAGGTCACCCAGCTCCATGATGTAGCCGGTCTCGGGGTCGGGCTCGCCGCGCAGGGAAATTTCCAAAACGTAGTTGTGGCCGTGCCAGTGCGGGTTGGTGCAGAGGCCGTAGTGCTCCACGTTCCAAGCCTGGCTCTTCGACGGGTTGTGCAACCGGTGCGCCGAGTTGAAATGAACCTGGCGTGTGATGATGACCGTGCCCTTGAGCGGGCGCACGGCGGGTGCGGAGGCTTTCTTTTTGGCGGTCTTCTTCGGCATGGAAGGATTATCAGGTAACATAAAAGCCCGCGTGGTCAATGCAGGGGCGGGGTTTAGCCATTCTCTGCGGCGGAGCGCGCAGAAACCCCTTGCGCGCCGGCGGGCGCGGCCCTTCATCGGAATCACACAATGGGCATGCGTTTTTCCATCCTCGGCAGCGGCAGTTCCGGCAATTGCGCCGTGCTGCGCACCGATCAGGCGCGCATCCTCATCGACGCCGGCTTCACCCAGCGCAAACTCCGCCAGCTGCTCCACGACGCGGGCGAGGCGCTGGAGCACATTGACGCGGTTTTCCTCACGCACGAACACGGCGATCATTGCGCCGGCATCGACGGGTTGAAAAAATTCCCCCACATCAAGGTCTTTGCCAACGCCGCCACCGCCCGCGCCGTGCAGGCCAAGCTCGACCACAAGGTCGGCTGGCAGATCTTCGAGACGGGCGCGCGCTTCACGTTTCGCGACTTGGAGATCGAGAGCTTTCACGTGCCGCACGACGCGCAGGAACCGGTGGGCTTTACCTTCTCTCACGGCCAGGAGGCCGATCCCGTGTCGCCACGCCGGCGCATCGCCTGGCTGACCGATCTCGGACACGCTCCCCTGCACATCCACGAACGCATCCGCGACGTGGATGTGGTCGTCGTCGAGAGCAACCACTGCCCGCGCCTGCTCGAGGCCGATACGAAGCGCCCCTGGCCCACGAAACAGCGCATCTCCGGCCGTCACGGTCATCTCTCCAACCAGGCCATGTGCGACCTGCTCGAAGCCGTCGCCAGTCCGCGCTGGCGGCACGTTTTCCTCACGCACTTGTCGCGCGACTGCAACAGCCACGAGGCCATCGAGGCGACCCTCGCCGGTCTGCGCACCCGCCTCGCATGCCGGTTCAATATCGTCGCCTCCGGCGGCGGCACGACGGTTTGCGAGTTATAGTCGAAATAAATGCAATTTAATGCAATTCCATGAGCACGACACGTGCTAGAAAGATTGACCATCGGTTGGCCGAATGGCCTGAATCCTTCTGCTTATATGCAAACGTCCACTTCCATCCGTCGCACCAAGATCATCTTCACCCTCGGCCCTGCCACGCAGGGTGAGGAAATGCTCGAAAAGCTCATCGCCGGAGGTGCCGACATCGCCCGCCTCAACATGGCCCACGGCAACCACGAGTGGACGCGCGCCGTCATCCGCCGCATCCGCGCCGTGTCCGCCCGGGTCGGCCGCGAGATCGGCATCATGATGGACATCAAGGGACCCGAGATCCGCACCGGCGACGTCGAGTCTCCCATCGAATTGAAGGTCGGCGAAATCTTCGACTTCACCGTGAAGCCCGGCCACGGCAACACCCGTGAAAACGGCGAGGAGATCCGCTCCGTCAACGTCAACTACCAGGACCTCGTCAACGACATCAACGTCGGCGACATCGTGCTGGTTGACAGCGGCCTCATGCGCTTCGAGGTGCTCGGCAAGGACAACAATCACATCCGCTGCAAAGTCCTCACTCCCGGCGCCCTCAGCTCCCGCCGCCACATCAATCTCCCCGGCGTGAAGGTGAACCTCCCCTCGTTCACCGAGAAGGAC
>FSTE01000095.1_pt1 | contig 9424 bp, 6 predicted proteins | sample 1637071 | NCBI WGS metagenome assembly FSTE01 (sample SAMEA3914818, study PRJEB12502) | metagenome | biome: forest; material: soil | place: Canada | collected 2010-06-26 | depth 0.1 m
CTCATGCACCGCCTGTTTTTCGATATCCGCCGCATTCGCCGCAGGATTCGCCGCCTGCAACTCCAGCAAACGCTTTTGCATCTGCTGCTGGACGACATTTTCAAAAGCCTTGTTGATCGAACCGCTCTTCGTCGGATCAGCCAGTGCGACCTCTCCGAATAATCGCGGATCCTTCAAGGCCTCCCAATGCGCAGGCGTCTGTGCAAGGCCCAGCCGGTTGAGCGAGTCGCGATTCGCGATGATGCCAAACGAACTCAGCACCGTCCCGATCCAGCGCCCCTCCTTGTCCCAATATTCCTCGCCTGCGAATGTCCGGGGGATCACCTCATCCGTAAACCACTCCGGGTGCAGTTTCATGATCCCGCTGTCCACGACCCGCCCGGCCTGCGCCTGGCTGGAAAAATCATACGCGCCACCTCCCCAAAAAAGATCCAGCCCGCTGCCCACGTCGGACGCCAGAAACGCCGCCCGCGCCTCACGCGCCTCCGCCGAGGCATCCGTCGGAAGCCGCCCGTTGTCGAAGGAAGTCAGCACGTCGTTGGTCCACTTTTTATGCAGCGTATTCACCCAGTGATTCTCGAACGACGCCACATATTCGCCGTTGATGTAGCGGGCGATCTCGGACGTGCCGCCGATCAACCGCCAGTCGATCACCGCCGTGCGTCCGGTGCGCTCTTTATACCAGCGCGCAAAAGCCCGTGCGAACTCGTAGCGGATGGCTTCGTTGTGCGGCGTGATAATGACCACCGTGTCGTCGGCGCGCGCCGCCGCCTCCTGCTTCGGACGCAGCGCAAAAGGAAGCGCCAGCGTCACCACCAGAAGCAGAATGATGACCGCTGTTTTTAACATCGCTCGGTTCCCGCCCTTCACGCCACGAGCACCACGACATCCCGCGGCTCGGCGCTGGCGAAAAGATCGCGTCCGTCCGAGGCCCCGAGGAATCGCGGATTCAGCTCGTAGATTTTCAATGTCTTTCCACCGCTCACAAAATCGTATTGGGCGACCTCTCCGAGGTAAACCGCATCACCGATGCGCCCGCGCACCGTATTGGTCGTGCGCGCCTCGCGGCCGAGCGTCCAGCACTCGGGCCGCACCGATAGCGTGATCGCGTCACCCGCGGCCGGCTTTAGCGCCGGATCACCCAAGACGCCGTGAAACCGGCCGATCTCCGTCTCGACCACCGTAAACTCGCCGTCCGTGCCCAGCACGCGACCCTCGATAAAATCAGTCTCTCCGATGAAGTGCGCCACCGTCTTGCGCTTCGGCCGGCAGTAAACTTCGCGCGGCGAACCTACCTGCAGAATATTGCCGCCCTCCAGAATAGCCATGCGATCGGAGATGGAGAGCGCCTCCTTCTGGTCATGGGTGACGTAGACAGTCGTGAGTTTGAACTCCTTGCACACCCGGCGGATTTCTGTGCGCATCTCCAGACGCAGCTTGGCGTCAAGGTTGGAAAGCGGCTCGTCCAGCAACAGACAGCGCGGACGGATCACCAGCGCACGCGCCAGCGCCACACGTTGCTGCTGACCGCCCGACAATTGGTTCGGCTTGCGTGCGGCATACGTTGCCATGCGCACCGATTCGAGCGCCTCTCCCACCCGGCGCTTGATTTCGTCGCGAGGCACCTTGCGCTCCTCCAGACCGAAAGCGACGTTCTCGGCCACCGTCATGTGCGGCCAGAGAGCGTAACTCTGAAACATCATCCCGGTGTTGCGCTTATGCGGCGCCAGCCGCGTCACGTCTTCATCGCCAAAAAATATGCTGCCTTCTTCCGGAATATAAAAACCCGCCATGCTCCGCAGCAGCGTGGTTTTCCCGCAGCCACTCGGACCCAGCAGGAAGAACAACTCGCCCGGCTCGATGACCAGATCGAGATTGCGGAGAGCTACAGTCGCCCCAAACCGCTTGGTGAGATTTTGGATTTGTATGGAAATCATGAGGAACAGCCTCGGTTGAGCACGGGGAAACAAGATTTCACCTCGATTTAAGTCAACGACGACGCCTTGTAAAAGTTACATGACAGGCCCACGAACCCCTTGCCCTGCGCCACCTGACAGGGCACAAACCCATTTTCCTCCCATGACCAAGGCCTCCTCTTTCCCTCTCCACGCCGATTTGGAGACCGTGCTCGTATCGGAAAAAGACATCAAAAAACGTGTCAGAAAACTGGGGGTCGAAATCGCATCCGCCTACGGCAACGAGGAGATCACCGTCGTCTCCATCATCAACGGAGCCATCCTGTTCACCGCCGATCTCCTGCGCGAAATCCCCAATCCCATTCGCCTGGATTGCATCCGCATCGCCAGCTACCGCAACGACACCAAGTCGCACGGCAAACCCCAGCTTCTCCAAAGTCTTACCCTCGACATCAGCAACCGCCACGTGCTGCTGATCGACGATATTCTCGACACCGGCAAAACCTTCTCGGTGGTCGTAAACATGATCCAGAAGCTTAACCCGGCCAGCCTGCGCACCTGCGTGCTCCTCGACAAACGCGGACGCCGCGAGGTCGAATTCGAGGCCGATTTCGTGGGCTTCCAGATTCCCGATAAATTCGCCGTCGGCTACGGCCTAGATTTCGCCGAGCGCTACCGCAACCTCCCCTGCATCGGCGTGCTCAAGCCTCATCTGCAAAATCCGCCCGAGTGGGCGTGATCGCAGCCGGTCAACGGGCCTTCTTGAAGTTGCCCGCCCCTCGCCCGCGCTTCGGATAAGCCGCGCCTTTTGAACCGGCCTTGGCCGCCTTCCGATAGTCACCCGATTTCAATGCGTTGATCTGGTCCCGCAGCAGCGCCGCGCGCTCAAACTCCAGCTTGCCGGCCGCCTCGGCCATTTCGTCCTCCAGCTCGGCGATGACCGCCTTCACGTCCTCTTCGCTGCCCTCTGCCACCGCCGCCTCATCGTTCGTTTCTCCGCTGCCGTCGTAAACATGCAGGCTGCTCTGCGCCGAACGCTTCACGCTGCGCGGCGTGATGCCGTGCTCAAGGTTGTAGGCGATCTGCTTTTCGCGGCGAGCCAACGTGACTGCCTGCGTCTTCCGAATGGAATCCGTGATCTTGTCCGCATAAAAAATCACCCGGCCGTCCTCATGCCGCGCCGCCCGGCCCGCCGTCTGGATGAGCGAGGTTTCGCTGCGCAAAAACCCTTCCTTGTCCGCATCGAGAATCGCCACCAGCGCAACCTCGGGCAAATCGAGCCCTTCGCGCAGGAGATTAATTCCCACCAACACATCGAAATTCCCCAGCCGTAGATTGCGCAAGATTTCCACGCGCTCGATCGCATCGATGTCCGAATGCAGATACTCCACGCGGATCTTCGCCTCGCGCATGAAGCTCGTGAGATCTTCCGAGAGCCGCTTCGTCAACGTCGTCACCAGCACGCGCTCGCCTTTGGCCGTCGCCCGCTTGATCTCGCCGATCAGGTGCTCGACCTGGCCCTTGGTTGGATGAATCACGATTTCCGGATCAAGCAGACCCGTCGGCCGGATCACCTGCTCCGCCACCACCGCCGACTTCTCGATCTCAAACTTCGCCGGCGTGGCCGACACGAACAACGTCTGCTCCGTGATCGAGCGAAACTCCGCGAACGTCTGCGGACGATTATCCAGCGCCGACGGCAGCCGGAAGCCGTAGTTCACGAGGTTCGATTTGCGCGCAAAGTCGCCATTCGACATCCCGCCGATCTGCGGAATCGTCACATGGCTCTCATCCACCATGAGGATGAAATCCTTCGGGAAAAAATCCACGAGACAGATGGGCCGCTCGCCGGCCTTACGACCCGCGATGATGCGCGAGTAGTTTTCGATGCCGTTGCAGAACCCCATTTCCTGAAGCATCTCCAGGTCGTAATTCGTCCGCATGCGAATGCGCTGCGCCTCCAGAAACTGGCCGCTCTTCTCGAAGAACGCCACGCGCTCGTCCAGCTCCGCCTTGATCTCGCCGATGGCGCGCCCGAGCTTGTCCTTGCTGGCGACATATTGCGTCGCCGGGTAAAGATCGAACATGTCCAACGGCCGCGTGGTCGTGCCCGTCGTCGGATCGAACTCGCTCAACGCCTCGATCTCCTCGCCCCAGAACTCCACCCGCAGTCCGAGTTCTAAATACGCCGGCATGATATCCACGACGTCGCCGCGCACGCGGAAGCTGCCTCGCTTCAGCTCGTAGTCATTCCGCTCGTAAAGATTGTCCACGAGCCGTTGTAGCAGCACTTCGCGTCCGAGCGCCTCGCCCTTGCGCAGCGGAATCCTCATCGCCTGAAAATCTTCGGGCGATCCCAAGCCGTAGATGCACGAGACGCTCGCGACCACGATCACGTCGCGACGCGACACCAGTGAACTCGCCGTCGCGATGCGCATGCGCTCGATCTCCTCGTTGATCGACGAATCCTTCTCGATGTAAGTGTCGCTGGAGGCGACGTAGGCCTCGGGCTGATAGTAGTCGTAGTAGCTAACGAAGTATTCGACTGCGTTTTCCGGAAAGAAATTCTTGAACTCCGAGTAGAGCTGCGCCGCGAGTGTCTTGTTGTGCGAGATGATCAGGGTCGGCCGGTCACACTGCGCGATGACGTTGGCCATGGTGAACGTCTTGCCCGAGCCCGTCACGCCGAGGAGCGTCTGGTCGTGGTTGCCCGCTTTGATCGACGCGACCAGCTTTTCGATCGCCTGCGGCTGGTCGCCGGTCGGTGCATAGTCCGAGTGAAGTTTGAAAAGCGGCATGAGTGCTCAGAACAAACCCAGAAGTTTGTTCACCGCCAGCTTTCAAAGCCCAAAAACCTTCAGCACCCGCCTGCGAAGTGATGACGACTTTATCCCGCCGCTCACACCAGGCGTTGCATAAACCACGAGCCCACGACCGGAGAACCCGGCCTCAAACAGCCGCGTTGCCCCGATATAGTAGCGCCAAAAGGAAACCGCCCGCACCGGCCTGCATTTCAAATTGGGTGTAAACGCGGCCACTTTCGATTGCTTCACCCTGAACACCGGCACCGGTGCGTCCGTATCCTCGATCAGCCGCTCGGCTCGCAGTGTGTCGTCACCGGCCAGAATCAGGCGGCAAGGGCCGATAAACTCAAAAAAACGAAACTGCCCGGCCAGCCAAGCCTGCCAGTGGAAGAACCTCCAGTGACACCGGATGACCAGCGGCTCCGCCGAATTGAAAATCAACCCTGCGAGAAACGCGGGCCGCAAAACCAGCGAGCCCCCCTCGGGCACGTCAACCACCTTGAACCGGTCCGCCACCGTCCCGGGACCGGCAAGGGTGATCCTCCGCCCGCCGTCGTTGCGGACATTGCGCATCTCCACCAAGTTTAAAAGACCGCAAGCCATGCTCGAAAAAGGAAACCTCCAGCTCATGAGCAGGCGCGACGTCCTCATCAGATCGTCGTCCGCCGTGGCGAAAAATTTCCTTTTTCCCCGAAACATCTGCCCGGGCCACAGGGCGCTTTCGACGACTTCAGTTCCCGCGTTGATCGTGGTAAAGGCCGCCGGTTCACCCGCCAGCCGTAGCGGGCGCCCGCGCGCGACGACCGGTGCAAGCCCGTAGTAAAGTGACAGACACACGAGCGTCGGTCCGAACAGATACACCATCAGGATGAGCGTGACATAACACCGCCCCTGGTGCCAGGCCTCCTTCAAATAATGTTTCTTCAACGAAGTTTTATGATCCTGATCCACCAATATTCTGTCGGCATGAACGAGCTCCGTCACGGCCTCCTGATGGGCTCGCCCAACCAGAACCCGCTCACGACGTAGTTTCACGAGTTCAACTTCGGCCGATTTCTTGAGAACTTTCATCCGCGCCAATTGCTCGTCGTTCGCTCGCTGCTGCGCGTGATTCCAGATGAGACGGTCCCACGTGTTGTCCAGTTTTCGCAACACCTTGATCACACGCCCGGCCAGCATCGCCCGTTGCTCCTGCCCGGCAACCTCCCCATCCAGCTCCGCAATCTGCTTATCCTGCGCAGCCAGCTCTCGCTCACAATGAGCACGATAGGTCGCATGCACTCCCCTGGCATTCTCATAACCATCGGCATCCCGCACAAAAAGCCACAACCCGGTGGTCACAAAGCCGGCCAGCGCCAACACAACCACCATAACCAGCTTTCTAGTCAGCCAGTAACCAAACTTTGAAAAGGAAGAGGACATGCGGGTATCTCCCATGTGAGGGTGAAAGCCCGCCAATTTCAACTCCCTCATGTGAGTAGCCTAAGATTTGCCCTTTTGCCGCAAGCGGCTAGGTTCATAGCATACCCCCATGTCCAAAGTCATCATCTCATCCCTCTACGACTCCGACACCTTCAAGATGGCCTGCCGCCAGTTCGATCAGGCCGCCGACGCCATCAGCCTCCCCGAAGACATCCGCGACCGCACCAAGTATCCGCGCCGCTGCGTCGCCATGGCTCTGCCTGTGAAACGCGACGACGGCACCGTCACCGTCTTCGAGGGCTACCGCGTCCAGCACAACCTCTCCACCGGTCCCGCCAAGGGTGGCATCCGCTTCCACCAAAGCGTCACCATCGGCGAAGTCGCCGCGCTCTCCATGTGGATGAGCTGGAAAACATCCCTCGTCGGCCTCCCCTACGGCGGCGCCAAAGGCGGCGTCATCGTGAATCCGTCCCTCCTCTCCGAAGGCGAACTCGAACGCCTCTCCCGCCGCTATATGCAGGAACTCATTCCGTTCATCGGCCCGCACATCGACGTGCCCGCGCCCGATGTCGGCACCAACGAAAAAATCATGGGCTGGATGATGGACACCTACTCCAACCACATCGGCTATCACTCCCCTGCCATCGTCACCGGCAAACCCCTCTCCCTCGGCGGTTCCCAAGGCCGCCGCGAAGCCACCGGTGTCGGCGTGGCCTACCTTGTTAAACTTTACCTCGCCGACATGGGCATCCCGATCAAAGAAGCCACCGTCGCCATCCAAGGCTTTGGCAACGTCGGCAGCGAAACCGCCCTCGCCCTCGCCAACTACGGCGCGAAGATCATCGCCATCTCCGACTACACCGGCGGCATCTACAACGCCGGCGGCATCGACGTGGCCAAGGCCGTCAACTACGTGAAATACCAGAAAGTCCTCAAGGACTTCGACGGCGGCGAACCCCTCACCAACGAACAGTTGCTCACCCTTAAGTGCACCGTGCTCGTCCCCGCCGCCCTCGAGCGCGTCATCACGCCCGAGATCGCGCCTCAGCTCCAGTGCCGCCTGCTCGCCGAAGCCGCCAACGGCCCCACCACCAACGAGGCCAGCAAGATCATCGAGGAGCGCGGCGACATCGAGCTCATCCCCGACGTGCTCTGCAACTCCGGCGGCGTGATCGTCTCCTACTTCGAGTGGCTTCAAAACCTGGAGAACTACTACTGGGGCCGCGACGAAGTCCTCCAAAAACTCTACGCCATCCTCGATAAGGCCAAGGACTCCGTCGAATACCAGAAGCGCAAATTCAAGTTCAGCCGCCGCCTCGCCGCGCTCACGCTAGGCATCCAGCGCGTCGCCGAAGCCAAGCAAAGCCGCGGACTGTTCCCGTAATCGTCCCGGTAAGAATGCATCTAAAAAGGTAGGGACGGACCGCTGGGCCGTCCGATCCGGTCGGATGTGGGAGCGAGCTTGCTCGCGATGTTTCGATCTTCGCGAGCAAGCTCGCTCCCACATTTAACAAGCATTCGCAGCAGTCCCCCTCCACCTCACAACACCAAGAAACACGCGCCCACGATCACCGTGGGCACCAGCGCACCCGCCAGCAGCCCCAACGGCGAAATCCCTCTGGGGAAATAACGCTGGAGAATAGACTGCCCCGCCGGATTAGGCGCGTTGGCGATCACCGTGAGGCCGCCACCCGTGACCGCTCCGGCGACGACCGCGTATTTCAGCGCATCCGTGAATCCCGGCACAAGTGTCGCCAGATAGGTGATCGCCGCGTTGTCGTTGACTGCCGTCAGAACCGTCGCACTCAAAAACAGCGGTATCTCGCCGAGACTCTTCAACACCGGCTCGATCCACCAGCCTTGCAGTCCTCCGTGCACGACCAGACCCGCGAGGAAAAATCCGACTAGCAGCGGAGCGCGCAAATCGAGCCGGCCTTGGTGGTGCGCAGTAGCCTGCGAGAAGGCCAGGAAGAACAGAAACACCGCGATGAACAGCGCCGGATAATGCGCGAAACCGACGATGGCCGCCATGAACACCAGCTGCGCAACGGTCACCCATGCCGGCACAACCCGCCCCTGGCGCTTGTCGGATTTCTTTTGCCCCGCTTTTGCCAGCCCAAGCGCCGCGATCTCTTTCCTGAAAATAACATAGTAAACCAGCGTCGAAATCACGATTCCAGCGACCGCTTTCCAGCCAAAGTGAACGAACATGTAAGCCATGTCCCATTTCCACGGCGCAGCCACCATCAGCACCGGCGGCGCGGCAAAATGCGTCAGCGTGCCGCCCACCGATATGTTGACGAACAACAACCCGAGCGTCGCATAGCACAGCTTGAGCGACGGCTTGTGTTCGTAAAACTGGCGCGCCAGCAGAAGCGCCGCGATGGTCATGGCCGCCGGTTCCGTGATGAACGACCCGAGCACCGGCGCGATGATCAGGATCGCCAGCCACCACGCCCCCGGCGACTCCTTGCCGATCGATGCGACCACGCGCAGACACTGCTCGGCGAGCCGCAGCACCGGCCGCGTCGAGGCGACTGCCATGATGACAACCACAAACATCGCCTCGGTGAAATTCACATGGTGTCCGACGTAGCCCACCGCCGTCCCCCACCCCTGAAAAACCGTGATCGCGCCTATCAGCACAACCGCCCAGATCCCGAAAACCGCCTCCACCTCCCCAAAAAAATGCAGGATCTGCCCCTTGAAGCTCACCTCATCAGGATACCCGTCGTGATCATGATCACCGGCCTGCTTGGCCTCTTTGATGGCTGCCTTGTGCGCGGCCTCCACCTCATGCGCCCAATGCTGGAACCGCGCCGCCAAAAACGTATGCACGATCGCCAGCACAAAAATGATCGTCGCCACGAGGTTGAACGGATTCTCGTGCACGCGATCCACGAGCACGCTCCATACGCTCGCACCGGGTGCATCCACATATGACGACAAAGCCCGTGGAAACACATCCGACATGGTAGTTATCGCCGATTCGCTCATGGCAGCACCTTCGCCAACTCCGCCAGCGACGTGATGAACACCGCCGACTCACGCTTCACCTTTTCGCGCGCCACGTAGCGGCCAAACCCGACAAACAAGTCCACCACCGGCTTCGTCTCCAAGTCGCTCACGCCATCTCCCACCATGACGATCTTCTCAGGCTTCAGCTCCGCCCGCAGACGATTAACCATCTCCGGTTTCCCGCCTGATCGCGTCGTCGGATAGGCCTCGTCAAACCCTGTGTAGCGCCCCTGCACGTCGAAAAACAAATCCACCGCCTCCACC
>FSTE01000310.1_pt1 | contig 9379 bp, 9 predicted proteins | sample 1637071 | NCBI WGS metagenome assembly FSTE01 (sample SAMEA3914818, study PRJEB12502) | metagenome | biome: forest; material: soil | place: Canada | collected 2010-06-26 | depth 0.1 m
CTCCTTCACCTTCAACCTGGTCCAATACTTTGGCCAACTGGGCGTGGCGCAGCGCGTCTTTCGAAACAACGAGATCACGCCCGCCGAAGCCCTCGCGCTCAATCCTGACCGCGTGCTCATCTCGCCTGGCCCCTGCTCCCCTACCGAGGCGGGCGTGTCCCTCGACATGATCGCAGCCTTCGCAGGCAAGAAGCCCATCTTCGGCGTCTGCCTCGGCCACCAGTCCATCGGCCACTACTTCGGCGGCCACGTCGTGCGCGCCGACCGTCTCATGCACGGCAAGACCTCGCCCATCCTTCACAAAAACACCGACGTGTTCAAAGGACTCCCGCAGGGCTTCGCCGCCACCCGTTACCACTCGCTCCTCGTCGAACGCTCCACCTTGCCCGATTGCCTGGAAATCACCGCCGAGACCAAGGAAGGCGAGATCATGGGCCTGCGCCACAAAGAGCTCCCCATCTGGGGCGTGCAATTCCACCCCGAGTCCATCGCGACCGAGGGCGGTATGAAAATTTTGGAGAACTTTCTCACGCTCAACTGATCTAACCTCCCATGCGCTGCCCCAAATGCACCTCCATCGAGGACAAGGTCATCGACTCCCGTATCAGCAAGGAGGGCGGTTCCATCCGCCGTCGCCGCGAGTGTCTTGAGTGCGGAAACCGCTTCACGACCACCGAGCTGCTCGTCCGCGAAGGCATGGTGATCATCAAGCGCGACGGTCGCCGCGAAGACTTCGACCGCGAAAAACTCGTCCGCGCCGTCCGCGCCGCCTGTCACAAGCGCCCCGTCGACAACGAACAGATCGGCATGCTCATCGAGGACGTCATGGACATCCTCGAGGCCCAATACGACACCGAGATCCCGTCGCACGCCGTCGGCGACGCCGTCATGCAACGCCTGCGAAAGATCGACGAGGTCGCCTACGTCCGCTTCGCCAGCGTCTACAAGGAATTCCGTGACGTCTCGGAATTCATGCACGAGATCAACACTCTCGACAAGAAGCCCGACCCGCACGCCTGATGCCCGTCCCCGCCCGCGACGAACTGCGCCGCCTGCACTTCATCAATGCGCTTTTTGCGCAGGTCACCGGCCACGACCTCTACCTCGCCCAGCAGATCAAGGAGGCCATCGCCTTCAGTCTGGCCGAGCTTGAAGAGCAGACCCGTGAACACCCGGAGTTCGCCGCCAAATACGACACGGCCTTCAACGCCTCCTCCGCCCTGCTCCTGGAAAAATTCTTCTCCGGCCAGCCGCGCCACGGCTTTTTCCACTGGGACGCGCTCAGCACCCTCACGTCGGCCACGCCGCTCTTCGCCCGCGCCGAACTCATGACCGGCCTCAAGCGCCTCGCTCCCTATCGTGAGTCCACTCTCCTCGTTACAAACCTCCGCCCCGCCCTGCTCCCGCCCGACAAGCGCGCCACCCCGCGCCGCCAACGCGAATACGAAGAGGCGCTCGCCTACACCCGCGAACTCGCCGCCGCCCGCACCGCCCCCAGCGCCGACCTGCGCCTCCTCTTCCTCTGATTCCCCTTTCTACTCGCTACCCACTACCCGCTACTCGCTACTTTTTGTATGCCCAAGACCCTCTTTCAACGCATCATCGACCGCGAGATTCCGGCCAAGATCGAACACGAAGACGACCGCTGCATCGTCATCCACGACATCCAGCCCGCCGCACCCGTTCACCTGCTGATCATTCCCAAGACCGTGATCCCCCGCGTCGGCGACGCCGCCCCAGCCGATGAAGCCACCTTGGGCCATCTCCTCCTCACTGCCGGAATCGTCGCCAAGAAACTCAACCTCGCCCGCGGCTTCCGCCTCGTGATCAACCACGGTCCCGACGCCTGCGAAACCGTCCCCCACCTCCACGTCCACCTGCTCGCCAAACGCCAGATGACGTGGCCGCCAGGCTGATTTGTCACCGCGCCTCGAACGTCCCGTCCGCCCGCTTCGCGATCAATCGCTTCAGCTCCAGCATCATCAACGTCGCCGAGAGCTGGGATGTCGGCAGCCCCGTCTGCCCGCTCGCCGTGTCGATTGAGACCATCGTACCACCGGCAAAGCACGCGTATACCTGCTGCTCCTCTGGAGTAAGATTAGACGCCGCCAGCGCCGTGCCGCCCGTCGTCTTCTCCGGAATTGCCGACGGCCTCAACCCATCGAGATAACTCAACTCGCTCAAAATATCATCTACACCCGTAAGCAACGTCGCCCCATCACGGATCAACTGGTGACACCCCGCGCTCGTCGCCTGATCGATTCGTCCCGGCACCGCAAAAATCAACCGTCCCTGCTCGCCCGCGAAACGCGCCGTGATCATCGAGCCTCCGCTCACGTCGCTCTCTACTACCACGACCGCCTCGCAAATGCCTGCCACGATCCGGTTGCGCATCGCAAACGACTGCTTGTCCGCCCTGCGGGTAAATGGAAATTCCGACAACACCGCTCCCGTTTCCTCGATCTGCCGATACAGATTCAGGTTCTCCGCCGGATAAATGATGTCGATGCCGTTGCCCAGCACCGCGACAGTCTTGCCGCCCGCCAAAAGCGCCCCTTCATGCGCCGCCGTATCGATACCGCGCGCCAGCCCGCTCACCACGCAGAAACCCAGTCGCGCGAGATCCGCTCCCAGTTTTTTCGCCACGCTCTGCCCGTATAGCGTCGTGCGCCGACTACCAACAATCGCAACGCTCGGCTGCCCGAAATCATAAGTCCCCTTGCGATACAATCCGATGGGCGCGCTATCGATCTCCCGCAGCAGCCGCGGGTAATACGCATCGCGTTGCGTCACGAAATCCGTCGCCGCTTTCGCCATGCGCTCTTCTTCCCGCGGCAGGTCGAAATGCTCGCTCCATTGCGCAATCGTCCCGCTGATAGCCGGCCCCACTCCGCGCACCTCCTCCAAACGACGCGCTCCCGCCGTGAACACCGCGCGCGGATCATCGCCAAGTTCCGCAAGCAAACGCGTGAGCGTGATCGGCCCGATATTTGGAAGCGCGTTCAACACGAGCAACGCCTGCCGCTCGGTGAGTTCGCCTGAATTCATCACACAAGGGTGCTCGTTCATTTTTCTTCCAGCAAGCTTCGCAACTTCGCCTCATCGATCACCGTGATCCCCAGCGTGCGCGCATCCTCCAGCTTTGCCCCCGCACCCTCGCCTGCCACGACCCAATCGGTTTTCCGATTCACGCTCCCCGCCACCTTTCCGCCCGCCGCTTCGATGCGTCGTGTCGCCTCCGCCCGCGACCAGGTCGGCAACGTTCCGGTCAGGACCACCGTCTTGCCCGCCAGCGATCCGCTCGCAACCGCCACTACTGCCTGCGGGGTCACGCCCAATTTCACCAACTCGACAATCAACGCCCGGTTCTCCTCGCCCAAGCCCCCTGCCTCCGCCAACGCATCCAAATTTCCATAGCGCGCCGCCAGCGTCTCAGCCGCCTTCCGTCCGATATCAGGAAAACCCAATCCAAAAATAAACAGGCCCAGCTCAACCTGCTTGCTGCGCTCAATCTCCTCCAACACCGCCGCCGACACTCCGTCCTCACGCTTCAGTCGATAAAGGTCGGCCACACTGTCAACCTTCCCCGCCGTCACCAGCGTCTCGATCAGCACCGGACCGAGTCCCTTGATCCCCGCACCATCCGGCGAAGCAAAGTGTTCGATCCGCCTCCGCACCTGCGCACCACACCGGCTGTTCGGGCACCTCACCGCTGCCTCTCCCTCAACCCTCACAAGCGTGGTATCGCACGCCGGACATTTTTGAGGAAACCCAAAGGCCACCGCACCAGGCGCGCGCCGGCTCAAATCAACACCCGCAATCGCCGGAATGATCTCCCCCGCTTTCTCCACATAGACAAAATCCCCCACCCGCAGATCACGCCGCGCAATCTCGTCCGCATTGTGCAACGTCGCCCGCGCGATCGTCGTGCCGCTAATCTTGACCGGCTCCAGTTCGGCGACCGGCGTGACTATCCCCGTGCGCCCGACCTGCAACGTGATCGCCTTCAACCTCGTCGTCACTCGCTCCGGCGAAAACTTATATGCCACCGCCCAATGCGGCGCTTCATCGCTCGCGCCCAGTGCGCGCTGCGCCGCCACCGCGTCGATTTTCACCACCGCCCCGTCCGTCGGAAATCCGAGTGACGCACGTTGCCGTCCGGCTAGCTCCACCGCCGCCCACACTTCGTCAGCCGTTGATGCCACCGCAAAAGACTCGACCCCCGGCAGCCTCCACGCCCGCAACTGCGCGTGCAACGCCTGCTGTGAAACCGGTGCCGCCACCGCTCCCTGCCACGCCCCTAATCCATAAAAAACGATGCTCAGCCGCCGCTTCGCCACCTCGGCGGGATCGCGTTGTTTCAACGTGCCCGCCGCAAGATTTCGCGGATGAGCAAAAACATCTTCATCCGCTTCTGCCCGCTCCACATTGATCCGGTTATACTCGGCGTAACTCATATAAACTTCCCCGCGCACCTCGACCACATCGGGGCAGCCCGCCGGAAGCGTGCGAGGCAGGCCCGCAATCGTCAGGACGTTGGCGGTCACATCATCGCCCTCCAACCCGTTGCCACGCGTCACTGCGCGCACGAGTTTACCATTCTCGTAGGTCACGCTGATGGCCAGCCCGTCGAACTTCGGCTCGATCACCCATGTCATTTCCTGACGTCCACCGAGGACGCGCTGCACGCGGTCGATAAACGCCCGCAGTTCTGCCTCGGAGTAAGTTTTCCCCAAACTAAGCATCGGTTCGCGATGCCGATAAGTCGGAAAGTCCCCGCTGCGATCATCGCCCACCGGCTGCGCCTGCGTTTTTTCCAACGCACGCATCTCCCGCTTCAACGTATCATACTCGGCATCGCTGATCTCGGGCGCCGCCTTCTTGAAATAGAGTTCGTCATGCCGCGCGATCTCCGTGCGTAACCAGCGAAGCCGTTCGTCGGAGTCCGCCGCCCCCACCGCCTGAACGAGCAAACAAAGCAGAACCAAGACCGACCATAACCGGATAAACCGGTGTCGCAGTGCTCCGTCCGTATAATTTGCCATCCGCCTGCATCTGCAAATGCCACGCCAGTCGGAAGAAATCGTTAATTACGTCCTCAATACTACTGGCAGGAAATCGAGAACCTGCGTCGTGGTGACTGCAACCTGCCCATGCGCCCGTGCCAATTCATCGGCGGCCAGCCCGTGCCAGACGACCCCGCGTGTCGCCGCGCCCGTGGGATCAGCGGGCGTTTGCGCCAGCAGTCCGGCGGTCAAACCCGCCAGCAAGTCACCGCTGCCGCCGCGCGCCAGCACCGGTCCGCCAAAAAAACTGTGGTAGATTCTCTCGTCCGATAAAATTCGAGTGACCGGCCCCTTAAGCACCGTCACCGCATCCGGCGGCAGCGTCGCGCTCTCAATCCGCGCCCACTCGCCCGCGTGGGGCGTGAGAATACGCGGGGCTTTGCCCGCTGCCACGATGTCCGGCTGCAAGGCGTCGGCATCGATCACCAGCGGCACGACAGACTGCGTCACGAGGTCCTTTACGAAAGCGAGCGTCTCAGCCTCGCGCCCGAGCCCCGGTCCGATCAGCAGCGCGGTGGCTCGGGAAATTTTTGCGCGCAACAGATGAGTGCCTTCGAGCGCGAGACCTCCCTCGGGAGTTTCGGGCCAGCCAACCCACATGGCCTCGGGCGCACGGGCCGCAAATGCCGCCACCAGCGACTCCGGCACGAACGCCGTGACCAGCCCCACCCCGCTATGCAATGCCGCCAGCACGCTCATCAAAACGGCTCCGGGATAATTGCGCGAACCGCCCACGACAAACAGATGTCCGTAAGTCCGCTTGTCCGACCCAGAAGCCCGCAACCCTCGCAGTGGCTCAAGCGTAGCCGCCGTAAGCACCCGATCCTGTTTGTCATGTAATACGTGACAAACCGCCTTATCCGATTGCAGCTTAAAGCTCAAATCCAAGTAGCGAATGCGTCCGGCATTCGTCAGTGTAAGCAAAGGCGACTTCACGATGCCCGTCGCGTAAGTGAAATCAGCCCGAAACGCAGAGGACTCGCCCAGCCCGCTCGGCAAATCGACGGCCGCACGAAGACGAATGGGCAACGCGTTCACCTCGGCCAGCAGCTTGGAAACCTTCGCTTCAAGCGGTGGCCGAAACTGGTAGCCAAACAGCCCGTCCAGCACGAGGTCGTAGCCCTCGCCCGACCATTCGCTCACGCTCATGGCCACGGGTGCAAGCTCACGCCACGCACGCTGCGCCAGCGGACGCAGCGCGCGCTCGCCAAATACAAAGCGAACTTCGATGTGCGTCTGCGGATGCAGTTCCGAAACTCGCCGGACGGCGATCAACGCATCGCCGGCGTTGTGCCCCTTACCCGCCAACACCAGCACGCGACCGGCAGTCGGAAAACCTCCAATTTCCCGAAAATCTTTTAACACAGCCTCGGCTACCGCCGTTCCCGCCTTTTGCATCGCCGCCCACTCGCGTTCCTCATCACCGGCGAAAAACGTCGCCTCAAACTCTTTGGCCTCGGCACAGGTGAGGATGGGATGCGCGACGACCATAGCAACAGCCTAGGCGGACTTCACAATGGCCGCAACGGCCATCGCCGCCGTGTCCGTATGCGAAAGCGTGAGCATGATCGCCGTGCCGCCCACTTGCTTAAGCAACGCCTGCCCTTTTTCGTCAAGGCGCACGAGCGGCTCGTGCCGTTCGCCGTGGTAAACCGAGATGGACTTCCACCCAAGCTCCGCGCCGATACCGGTCGTGAACGCCTTCGACACAGCTTCCTTCGCCGCGAAACGCGCGGCGAGATGTTTATGCGGATACTTCATCCCAAAACAGTAAGTGCGTTCCTCATCGGTGAAGACCCGGTTGAGAAACCGGTCGCCCTGCCGCTCTAGCACGCCGGCAATGCGTCCCACATCGATCAGATCGGCGCCCAAACCCAGCAAGAGCCCGCCGGGCGGAAGAGTGATTAAGCGAGGTTCACGCATGCGTTCAGATTCATGAGGGTTTTCATCGTCTGCACCGCCTCCGAAATGCCCGCTGAAAGCGCGCGACTGACGATCGTGTGGCCGATGTTGAGCTCGTGCACATGCGGCAGCGTGCGTATCTCGACCACGTTGACGTAGTTGATGCCGTGCCCTGCGTTGACGATCAGCCCGGCCGCATGAGCCAGCCGCGCGCCTTCGCACAACCGGGCAAACTCGGCGGCGCGTTGCGGCGTGTGCCAGACGTTCGCCCACGCCCCGGTGTGCAGCTCGATCCAAGGAGCACCAATCGCAGCGCTCAGCTCGATCTGCGCGGGGACAGGATCAATAAAAAGACTGGTGATGATGCCGGCGGCATTCATCGCATCGACGCAGGCCCGCACACGGTCTCGGTTGCCCACGACATCGAGGCCGCCTTCGGTGGAAATTTCCTCGCGGCTTTCGGGCACGATGCACACCGCATGCGGCTTCAGCTTGAGGGCGAAAGCGATCATCGCGGGCGTGCACGCCATCTCCAGGTTGATTGGCGTGAGAGCCACCTCGCGCAGACGCCAGACATCGTGGTCCTGAATGTGGCGGCGGTCTTCGCGCAGATGCAGGGTTATCCCATCGGCCCCCGCTGCCTCGGCCTGCAGCGCGAATTGCACGGGATCGGGCTCGACCGGTCCGCCCTCAATCTGCACGTAGCCGCGATAACGCGCCTGCCGGACGGTCGCACAATGGTCGATATTTACGCCGAGAAGAATCATGGGATGGGAAAGCAGAGCATGAATAGGGAAATCAGGAAATCAGGAATATAAGCCAATTTCCCCTTCCTGATTTCCTGATTTCCACATTGGCTCGAAACCATGTCATCCAAACCGGCCAAACCGGAGAACCTGCTCCTCAATCTGGTTTTCAACATCGCGGTCCCTTGGGCCGCACTCACGTTGCTCAGCAAGCCTGAACGCCTCGGCCCCCTATGGGCTCTGGTCGTGGCCGTCGCATTTCCGCTGGGCTACGGGACCTGGGATCTCGCCGTCCGCCGCAAAGCCAACTTCATCTCGATCCTAGGCTTGGTGAGCGTGCTGGCCTCCGGAGGGCTGGCGCTTCTCAAAATCGATCCCTTTTGGTTCGCCGTCAAAAGCGGCGCCGTGCCCGTCTTGATCGGCCTGGCCGTGCTGGCATCCTCCCGGACGAAAAGGCCTCTCGTAAAAGAGATCCTCTACAACGAACAGGTCATCGATGTGCCCCGCGTGGATGCCGCCTTGGCGGAGCGCGGAAATCGCGCCGCCTTTGACCGGTTGATCAACAACGCCAGCCTCCTCCTGGTCGCCACGTTCGTGGTCAGCGGCGTGCTCAACTTCGGCCTGGCGCGCTACGTCATCAAGAGCCCGGGAGGAACGCCGGAGTTCAATGCCGAGTTGGCCAAGATGCACCTGCTCGACATCCCGGTCGCAACCGTGCCCAGCATGGCCATGATGATGTTCGCCCTGTGGAAACTGATCGGTGGCATAAAGACTCTCACCGGTCTGAGTCTGGAGGAAATCTTCAAGGCTCCACCCGAAAAGCCGAAACCCGCGACCGCCGCGCAGGACACGGACAAATCTTAAAACAAAAAGGCCGGACGAAAAATCGTCCGGCCTTTTGTTGAAGGTCTCGTTCGCCGAGTTCAACGCATGTTGATCGGAACGTAATCCCGCTGCTGCTCGCCGACATAAATCTGGCGCGGACGGTAGATCTTGAGCTTGGGGTTTTCCGCAACCTCGCGCCACTGGGCGATCCAGCCCGGCATGCGGCCGATGGCAAACATCACCGTGAACATGTTCAACGGGATGCCCAGCGCGCGCATGATGAGGCCGGAGTAGAAATCGACGTTCGGGTAGAGCTTGCGGGAGATGAAATATTCGTCGTGAAGGGCGACCTCCTCGAGCTTCATCGCGATGTTGAGCAGGGGGTCGTCCTTGATGTTGAGCGAGGCGAGCGCCTTGTAGAAGGAAGCCTTGATGATCTTGGCGCGCGGATCGTAGTTGCGATAAACGCGGTGCCCGAAGCCCATGAGTCGGTCACCTTTGCCGGCCTTGGCGGCGGCGATGAAACGGGTGCCGTCGTCGCCGTCGTCGTGGATGTTTTTCAGCATCTCGAGCACGGCCATGTTGGCTCCGCCGTGGAGCGGACCCCACAGGGCATTCACGCCGGCGGAGACGGAGGCGAAAAGATTCGCGCCGGCCGAGGCGACCATGCGCACGGTGGACGTGGAGCAGTTCTGCTCGTGGTCGGCGTGGAGTAGAAGGAAAAGGTTCAGCGCCGAAGCCACCTCGGCGGTGGGGATATATTCGTTATACGGCTCGGAGAACATCAGGTGGAGGAAGTTCTCGCAGTAGCCGATATTGGGGCGCGGATAGGTGAAAGGC
>FSTE01000269.1_pt1 | contig 9323 bp, 7 predicted proteins | sample 1637071 | NCBI WGS metagenome assembly FSTE01 (sample SAMEA3914818, study PRJEB12502) | metagenome | biome: forest; material: soil | place: Canada | collected 2010-06-26 | depth 0.1 m
GCGCATCCGGGCGTGGTTCATTACTCGGTGGGGCTGCATCCGTGTTGTGTTCGAGAGAACTGGGCCGACGAGGTGGCGCAGATTGAAGCTTTTTGGGGCGGCGGGAAGAAGCCGGTCGCGCTGGGCGAGTGCGGGTTGGACCGGTTTCATCTGCCGAAGGATGATGCGGTTAAGGCGGAGCAAGTTTTTGTCTGGCAGCGGACGGCGTTCGAGGAGCAGCTGGGCATTGCGAAGCGGCTGGGGTGTCCGTTGGTGGTGCATTCGCGCGGGGCGTTCGCGGAGTCGGTCGCGATGATCGATGCGAGCGGCGTTGATTGGGCGAAGATCGTGTTTCACTGCTTCAGCGAAGGCCCGGCGGAGATGAGCGAGCTGCTGAAGCGCGGGGCCTACGGGTCGGTCACCGGCGTCGTGACCTATAAAAACGCTGAGAATGTCCGTGAAGCCACCAAGGTGCAGGGATTTGCGCGACTCATGTTGGAGACAGACGCGCCCTACCTGACCCCGGTTCCGCACCGCGGAAAGCCGAACGAGCCGGCGTTTATGAGGCACACGGCCGAGTATGCGGCGGGGCTGTTTGGGGTGAGTCTGGCCGAACTGGCGGAGACGACTACGAAGACGGCTCGGGGCTTTTTTGGACTTTAATCGCGGAAACGCGAAAGGGCGGAAACACGGATCAAACCGGGTTTCCGCCCTTTCGCGTTTCCGCGATATAGCTCGAAAAATTTAAGCCTCGTCGAACTTGCGGGTAAAGAGCTGCTCCAGTTCGCCGAGCATCTGCGGAGCGTCTTCGCCGGTGGCGAGGAATTTGACCTTCGAGCCTTTGCCGGCCGCGAGCATCATCAAGCCCATGATGGACTTACCGTTGACCTGCTCCTCGTCTTTTTCCACGAAAACGTCGGCCTTAAACTTGTTCGTGATACGCACGATCATGGCGGCCGGGCGGGCGTGGATGCCCATTTTATTTTGAACGACCAGCTCTTTTACGTGCTGCTGGCCGGTCGCGGTAGTGTCGTTCTTGTCCATTCGATTTGGTTTACAAAGTCCGGGATGAGAGGGCGGCTTGCAACTCAAAAACCCGGCGTCCACTTTGCAGCTATCATGCCCAAGATCGCGATTATCGTCCCCTGCCGGCTCGAATCGACCCGGTTTCCGCGCAAGTTGCTGCATCTCATAAAGGGGAAGCCCTTGTTGCTGTGGGTGGCGGAACGCATCCGACGTGAGGCGCCGGAGATCCCGCTGTTTTTCGCGGTGGATGACGAACTGCTCGCCGCGCCGTTGCGGGCGGCAGGGTTCGAGGCGGTCCTGACGGGCGTGCAACACCAGAGCGGCACCGACCGCATTGCCGAGGCGAACCGCACGGTGAAGGCCGACCACGTGATCAACGTGCAGGCGGACGAACCGCTGGTGACACGGGCGCAGATTCTCGCGCTGGCCGAACTGATTTCCGGATCGGCGGCGATGGCGACGCTGGGCACGCCGTTTACGACGGCGGCGGATTTTACCAACCCGAATCAGGTGAAGGTCGTCTTCGCGCCGGGTGGCGGGCGGGCGCTTTATTTTTCGCGGGCGCCGATCCCGTATGCCCGCGACCGGGCGGGGCAGGTGGACGATGCCTGGGTGCAGGCGAATCCGTGTTTCAAACATCTCGGGCTCTACGCCTACAAGGCGGACCTGATTGAGCGGTTCGCGAAGCTGCCGCCTGGACGCTACGAGCAGATCGAGAAACTGGAGCAACTCCGCATCATCGAGAACGGCTACGAGATCGTGTGCGGCGTGACGAACGACCCGACCATCGGCGTGGACACGCCGGAGGACGCGGTGAAATTCGAGCAGTGGTTGGGGTAATGACGGCGGCGGGCCAATAAATACCACTTCTTCTTCAAAGGTATCACAAGGTAGGGCGAGGCGTTGCCGAGCCGCAGCTCACCGGGACGGTTCGCCCTACCATCACAATCCACGCATTCTTATACGTTTGAATGCGAAATGATATGCGGGTCCGGACGTCACGCATTTTAGGGTGGGTTTTTTGTATCCGACGAAGAAGGCTCTCCGTCTTACCCCTCTCACCATGGTTTCCCCTGCCGTTCGTTTTGCGTTAGGTTCGGTTTCTTTGCTGGCCCCTTTGGCCGCGCCGATATTTGCCTCCACGGGTTCTCCCTTTTACGGGGATGCCCCCGACCAGAGCCATCCTTGGGCGATTCACGATCAGAACCGGCCGCAGCCGCCGGTGGTTACGCCCGGCACATTCAGCTCCGCGGATCAGCCGGGGAAACCGCCCTCTGATGCCGTCGTGCTTTTCGACGGGACAGCGGAATCACTGGGCAATTGGGCGTCGGATAAAAACGAAGGCGCGCCGACCCAGTGGATTGCACGCGACGGGGCGATGGAGTGCATGCCGAAATCAGGCTACGTGCGCTCGAAGCGGGTGATGGGCGATTGCCAACTGCATGTGGAGTGGGCGGCTCCCGTAAAAGCGCAGGGTGACAGCCAAGGTCGCGGCAACAGCGGCATCTTTCTGATGGGGATCTACGAGATACAGGTGTTGGATAATTATAACAACCCCACCTACGCCGACGGGTTTGCCTGCGCGGCTTATGGAAGCAGTCCGCCTTTGGCGAACGCACTCCGGCCGCCGGGGGAGTTCCAGGTCATCGACATCGTTTTCCGCCGTCCGGTTTACCGGGATGGCAAGGTGGTCGATCCCGGCTACGTTACGGTTTTCTGCAACGGGGTGCTGATGCAGGATCACACCCAGATAGAGGGGCCGACGGGCCACAAGACGCGGGCCGTCGCCGGACCTTTCCCGGACAAGGGGCCGCTCAAGCTTCAGGATCACGGCAACCCTGTTCGCTATCGTAATATCTGGTATCGCGAGTTGCCTGCCCGCTCCATCGAAGGTGGCACCGATGGTCCGCTTTCCGTCGAAGCCACGATGGCCAAGCGCAAGGAAATCGCCGCCGGAATCCGCGCCGACGCCGTCAAGACGGGAGGCAAGAGTGCTGAGTCCATGCTCCGCTTCGCCGAGTCTTTGGTTTATGAGCAGGATCCCGTCACGCTTGAGCAGGTGAAAACCTGGCAGACCCGGTATGTCGCGGGTTTGGCACCCATGTCTGCAGACGAGCTCAAGGCGAAGGAGGGCGAAGTGAAAACGGTGTTTCGTGCCTTTCAGTTTCTTGTGAAGTTCAGGATCGTCCCGGCGGATTCCGTTTCGCAACAGGAGTTGACCCAACTCGTCAAATCCCACGGATGGGACAAGTAACCGCGTCGTTTAACAAGCTAACGATTTCCTCCATACCTCAATGCCTTCCTCGATCACTGTTTCCCGCCGCCATTTTATCCGGACGGCTTCCATCGCGGCGCTGGCCGTGGCCTGCACGCCTGCCTGGGCGCAGATTCCCTCGCCGCATCGTTTCAAAAATCTGGTCGCGAAGGACAAGAAGCTGCGGCTCGCCTGCATCGGACTCGGCGGCAAAGGCCTGAGCGATGTGATGAATTCGTCCAGCGAGGACATCGTCGCCCTGTGCGACGTGGACTTCGTGCGCGGCGGGAATATCTTCAACCAGTTCCCCAATGCCGCCCGCTATCGGGACTACCGTCAGATGCTGGCGGAAATGGGCGATCAGATCGATGCGGTCACGATTTCGACGCCGGATCATACGCATTTTCCCGCCGCCCTGATGGCGATCGAGATGGGCAAGCATGTCTATGTTCAGAAGCCGCTCACGCACACGATTGGTGAGGCGCGCACGTTGAAGGCGGCCGCGCTCAAGGCGAGGGTGGTTACCCAAATGGGCAATCAAGGCCATGCGAACGAGGGCACCCGCATGTTGAAGGAATGGGTCGAAGCGGGCGTGATCGGACCCGTGCGCGAAGTCCATGCGTGGACGAACCGGCCGGTCTGGCCGCAGGGAGTTGTCTTGCCGGTGACGGAACCCGTGCCGCCCACGATGGACTGGGATCTTTGGTTGGGATGCGGTCCGGTCCACGACTACAGCTCGCAGCTGGCGCCGTTCAAGTGGCGCGGATTTTGGGATTACGGCTGCGGTGCGCTTGGCGACATGGGCTGCCATTTGTTGGACGCTCCGTTTTGGGCGCTGAATCTCAGGGGGCCGGTCAAGGTTTCGGCGGAGTGCGAGGGAAACACCGCCACGAGCTGTCCCTCGTGGTCGGTCGTCACTTGGGAATTTCCCGCGCGCGGCTCCCTGCCGCCGGTGAAGATCAAGTGGTTTGACGGTGGCAAAAAACCGCCGCTACCGCAGGAGATGGGCAAGGACGAGCAGCTCGGCAAGGGCGGGGTCATTTATCTCGGCGACAAGGGGACGATCTTGAACGAGAATGACTATGGCGCGTCGCCCCGGCTCATTCCCGAGGAGAAATTGCGGGCGTTTACCAATCGTCCGCCCAAAACCATCCCGCGCGTTCCCAAGGGTGATCCGCACATGGAGTGGATCAACGGCTGCAAGGGCGGTCCGGTTCCCGGCTCCAACATCGTCGATCACTCCGCCGATCTGACGGAGATGGTATCGTTGGGAAATCTGGCCATCCGCATGGGCAAGCCCATCCAGTGGGACCCGGTTAAAGGCGAGTGCGTCGGCATGCCGGAGGCGAATCGTTTCATCCATAAAAACTACCGTCTGTTCTGATTCCTTTCCCCATGAAATCGTTTTCAAAAATCAGTTTTATCATCGCCGTCCTGTTTGCTTTCGCGGGCTGCCAAAGTGTGCCGTCATCAGCAGTTGAAACTGCGCCCCGGCTCGGATTGCAGGCGTGGACATTCCGCAGCCTGACCTTCGCCGAGACATTAAAGACCGCCAATCGGCTGGGCATTCATTATCTGCAGGCCTATCCCGGCCAAAAACTGGGCGGCGATCTTGCGGGCAATTTTCACCACACGATGGATGCCGCGACGCAGGCCAAGGTGCTGGCGCTGCTCAAGAGCGAGGATGTGAAGCTCGTCAGCTACGGCGTGGTGGGTGGACACGATGCGGCCGAGTGGCGGCAGATTTTCGTTTTCGCGAAGGCCATGGGCATGGACAGCATCGCCACCGAACCGTCGTCGGAAACCCTCGCGAAGATCGATCCGCTCTCGCGTGAATTTGGCATCGCGATCTCGCTCCACAACCATCCGACACCCTCGATTTATTCCAACCTCGATACGGCGTTGGCGGCGATCAAGCCGTTTGGCTCGAACGTAGGCCTGTGCGCCGACACGGGGCACTGGGTGCGCTCTGGTTACGATCCCGTGGAAAACCTCCGTCGTGCCGAGGGGCGCATCATCGCGGTGCATTTTAAGGACCTGAACGAAGTGAACGTGAAGAGTGCGCATGATGTTCCGTGGGGCACGGGTGCCTCGAACGCGTCTGGCCAGTTGGCGGAGTTGCGGCGGCAGCATTTCGGCGGAGTCGTGCTGGTGGAATACGAATACAACACCGCCGATCTCGAAAAAAACGTGGGCCTGTGCGTCGAGTATTTCAATCGGGCCATGGCCGCGCCGTTGGCAGATCTTCTGCGGGGCAAAGTGGTGCCGCCCGGTTACACGCCGACGCCGGAAAAGCTCTGGTCGGGTAAACGGGGCAAGGATTCTCTGCGCTGGCCCGTCGCGCCGCCCGTTCTGGTGGTGCCAGTCTCCGCAACTCCCGCACCCCCCGTAACCCCCGTAACCCCGGCTCCGGCCGCGGCCGCTCCGTGACGCGGCGAGGTTATTTTCCGGAAAAATAGACCGGCGATGGAAACGCGCCGAAGCACTCGATGGCTTCGGGACGTTCTTCGCTGGCGAGCAAGGCTCCCCCTGTGTCCGGCCGGCGTTCGCACACGGCGTTGATCTCGTCGCGCTCGAGCAACATCCACGCGGTCGAGAGGGCATCGGCGGCGGCGGCTGATCCGGCGCAGGCCCAGGTTCGGGCGTAGAGGTGGCAAGGCTCGCCGCTGTGTGGGTCGAGGATGTGCGCGCCTTTGACGTCCGCGCCGGAGGCACCGATGGCGGCATTGGCGATCCAGATGCTTTGGCGCTTGGTGAGCGTGAGTTCCCAGTCCGTGCCGTCGGCGGGGCCGTCGAGTGCGAGCAGGCTGCTGCCGCCGGCGACCAGCAGGGCGCGGGGCAATTCCCATTCGCGCAGGTGCTCGGCGACGAGGTCGAGGGCGAAGCCTTTGCCGATCGCTCCGAGGTCGAGTTGCACGGGGCCGCCCTCGCACTGCACGGTGCGATCTTCGGGAAACAACACGAGACGACCGCGCGGTGTGTCAGAGGGAAGTCCCAGATGTCCGAGGGCCGGATCGAACGCGCCGCCGGTGAGCGCGTGCAGGTCGAGGGCGAGCCGCAGGCAATCGAAGGTCTCTGCGCTCAGCCGCAGGGTTTCGCCCGGTGTGAGCCGGCCGATCTGCGAGACTTCACTGTCTTCGCGGAAACGACTGAGCAGATTTTCGAGGCGGTTAATCAGCGCGAAGGCTTCGAGCGCGGCTTGGCCGGCGTAAGTCGCGTCATCGGTCACCAGATGCAGCTCGAACCAAGTCGCCATCGCTTCATGGCGATGACGACTGATGGTTGGAGTCGGGCGGCCGGCGGACACGCGATCAGGAGTTGGTGGGTTTGTCGTCCCGCATCACAGGACGATAGTCGCCCGGTGGCAGAATCTCCCACTCGGCATCCTCTATTTTGTCGGCTACCAGCACGACGGGGCGGTAGCCGCCCTTGGATCGGAAGTAGAGGAACAGTCCGACGTAGCAGGCGAGCACGAAGGCCGGCAGCATGGTCATGCGGGCGAGCGCATCGAACTGGCCGGCGAGATTGGCCGAGGCGACGGCCTTTATGCTGGCGGTGTCGGTGAGGGCCTGGACTTTCTCGGGGTTGATGGCGTCGTAGCCGCCGAGCAGGTAGGTTTTCTGCATCAGCACGGATTGCGCGAGGGCGGGGGACTCGTGCGCAAGGGTGGCCGAGGCGGTTTTTTCCTGGAGGGCGCCGATGAAGGGGAAGCCGATCACGCCGACGGCGATCATGCCGATGCCACCCATGGCGTTGAGCGTGAGCGCGCCGCCCCTGGGACTTTGTTCGGCGGTGATGCCGAGCATGGTCGGCCAGAAGAAGGTCTTGCCGACGCCGTAAAGCGTGGCGGCACCGAAGATGGCAAGCAGCGGAGCCTCGGCGCATTTCGAGAGGAGAAACAGACCGATGATCGCCAGCGTGCAGCCGGCCATGAGCAGGCCGACGGGTGAGAGCTTGTGGACGAGCGGACCGGCGGTGTAACGCAGGACCATCATGATGGCGGAGGTGTAAACGAGCACCCAGCCCGGGTGGAAGCCGGCGGCGGCGAGCGGGTGTTCCATCAGGCTGCTGATCCAGCCGTCGGTGCCGAGCTCGGTGGTGGCGAGCGGCATCATGATGATGATCAGAAGAGCCAGAATACCGCGGCCGAAGCGGCGGGTGTAGAGCCCGAAGCCGACGACCACGGCGGCGGTGAGCGCGAGGGTGACGCCCTGCGACCAACCGAAGACCTGGCCGAGTTGCGCGAAGATGAGGCCGAAGGCGACCAGCGCGCCGAACATGCCGAATTCGCCGAGCATGTCGCGGTAGGAGACGCCGGCCTGTTCGCGTTCGCTGACGGGAAAGCGAGCGCCGACGAGCAGGGCGAAGAAAATGACCGAGGGAATCGCGATCAGGCCGAGCACGAGACGCCAGTCGCCGTGGCTCGTGGTCGCGGCCATCCCGATGGTGATGAGTCCGCCGAAGACGAGACCGGCGGGCCAGCCGGCATGGAGGCGGTTGAACCACTTGGTTTTGTCATGGCGAAACATCGTGGCGATGAGCGGATTCACGAAGGCCTCCACGGTGCCGTTGCCGAGGCCGAGAATGATGCTGCCCCAGTAGAGCAACGCATGACCCTTCGCCTGCGCGGCGTGGAGGGCGTCGCCGGTCACGCCCTGGATGGACGCGAACGCCATCGAGGCGAGCGAGAGGTAGGCGACGTAGCAGGCGAACGAGAAGATCATCGCGATGCGGTAGCCGATGCGGTCGATGATCAGACTGAAGAGGATGATCGAGATCGCGAACGGCCAGATGCCCGCGCCCTGAAGTTCGCCGACCTGGACCTTGTCCAAGCCGAAGTCGGTTTGGAAACGTCCGATCAGCAGCATGCGGGTGATGAAGCCGAACGACGTTGCGATGAGCGCGATCAGGCAGCCCCAAAAAACGATCATGTTGGGGCGCGGGGTATTGGGTGGGGCAGGGTTCATGGATGAAGCGGGGTGTCGGAGGATGGGGTGGAAAGCTGGCCGAGGAAAATCCATACGCCCGGACGGAGTTCGTAGGGCGTCGTTGTAAGGGAGGGAAGGTGATTGATTGCTTCGGGTCCGACAAGCACCACTCCCGCGCGGAGCTTGGCGTGCGGCTCCGACCAGTAGCCGATGTGAGGGAAATGGCGCAGCGTCCATGGCAGCGGCCAGTAGTCTTGGGCGACGACTTGCACGAGCAGATCACGGTCCTCAGGCGAGTTGGCGGCAAGGGTGTCGAGGTCGCGTTGAAGGCGGTTGAGATCATGGCTGCTCGGGGAGTAGGCGAGCGGGTTGGATGGATTGACCGAGTGAAGCAGGCAGCGGGAGTAGGTTTCGGCACCCAGCAAGGCGACGACCAGTGCGGTGGCGGCAAGGGCGAGGCGGCGTGAGGGAATCATTCGCCAGACGGCGGCCGTACCGGAGCCGGCGAGCAGGGCCAGCGGAAGAAGAAACACCAGCATCAGCCACGGCGTTTTGTAGGGCAGGGCGGATTGAAAAATGAACAGGATCAGCGCCCAAAGTCCGAGGCGGCGAACGAAAGGATTGGAGCGTTCGCACCAAAGGCCGACGGCGGCGAAGCCTGCGATGAGGCATCCGCTCCAAGGAATGCCGACGCGAGTCGGTGCGCCGGCCCAGCTCAGGTAGGTCCACCACGGGTAGGCGTGTTCGTGGCCGAGGCCGCGACCGACCTGTTGATGCACGGCGGCGAGAAGATCGAGCGCGCGTTCCGGGTGGCGTCCGAAGCCGCTGAAAAACAAAAACACCACGACTGCCGCAACCACGATGGCAGTGGTCAGGCCGACGATACGCCGCCGCCATGGCAGCGGACTGCCGACGAGAAAGATGGGAATCGTGATGAGCAGAATGGGCGCAGCGGTTTCCTTGGTGGACAACATGAGTCCGGCGAGAATGCCGCCCGTCATGGCCAGGCCGACGGCACCTGATTCGCGCCAGCGCCAGAAGGCGGCGAGGAATCCCATCAGCAGGAGAAGCAGGAGCGTCTCATGGATGAAGATGCCGCTGTAATAAACAAAGGGCGCGGCGAGACCGAAGAAGAC